>OJLA01000166.1_pt1 | contig 60708 bp, 55 predicted proteins | sample 1596611 | NCBI WGS metagenome assembly OJLA01 (sample SAMEA4350168, study PRJEB24818) | metagenome | biome: human; feature: gut; material: faeces | place: Denmark | collected 2013-09
AAATAAGGCTTCACCACTACGCAACTGCTGAGCTGCTTTCTTGTAATCAATTTCTAAGTTGTCCATAATATAAAAACTGTGTTAAACTACTTTTATTGTAGCTTGACACAGTTTAGTTTACACTCTCGAAATAATGTGCCCCAAAAGTTTTGTTTCTAACTTTTGGGGCTTTTCTGTAAAACAAAAGAGATTTTCTTTATGAATATTCGTTCTTTCCTAAATGTTTAATTCTCTTGCCGTCCTAAATCAATATTTTCTATCGAGTGGAGAATCTTGGTGAAAGAGGATTTTATATTGTCTGGTGATGGTATCTTACGGTATGCGATTTTAGATAAATTCTCAATATATTTCGGTGTCAGAGAACTCCATATATTTTCAAAGTCTTTTATCAAGGGAGATTGATTTAGGTTGTCCAAAAGCTTCCAGCCTCTTGGCTCATCAAAGGCTTGCTGATCGTGTTTTATCAGTGTTGTCAAATCTGACACAAACGCATCGCTGGAAATATAGTTTTGTAATTGTTCTATGCTTAGGAGTGCATCCAAATCATAGAAGTGACGTACTTTGGATGTCAATGATGCCAATGGAGTGTCGCTCATTGAAAAACGAATAAGCGATACGACTTTCTCACATAAAGTTTGTCTGAGTGACAACACATTTAACTCAAAGGGTGTAAGATTATACTGTTCTATAAAGGAACTCATTCCCTTCTTTCTTAGAAATGTAGTTACAAACGGCTCAATTATTCGTATTTCATGGGGAAATGGATTGGCAAATGCACTGATTTCCACTATAATTCTTGCTGGTACAGGGTTGGATAATTCATCCAATCCTACTTGAGTATCGTAGAGAAAAGCTTGTTTTCTATATTTTGATCCTTTGGAAATATCGCTGAAACCTAAATCCTCTTTCAAATTAGCTGTAACTTCTTTCATGAGGTGTGAAAGTAGCATTTTTACTTGATTACCACTCATGTGTTCGCTTATGACAGCAAAATCTACATCCTCGGAAAATCTGTTTATCAGTTGATAAGCCTTAGACAAGGATGTACCACCTTTGAATACTATCTGTTCGGTATAACTACTTTCAGAAAGAGCACGAAGTATGGACGAGATGTAGTAATCCTTCTCTACCAGTTGGATAGGGATGGTGAGCTCCTCAGAAGCGGCATGAAGCAGGTCTCTGAAATTTTCTTTTTCCAAATGCAGTTGTTTGGCTATTGTATGTTCCATTGTTTTTTTGCGAGTGATGGTGAAAGTCCAATCCTAAATTGCGTTAGCGGACTAAGCGATTGATATAATTTATCTGTCAATGATTTGTCAGAAAGCATCGAACCCAGCAGGGCACGAGTTAAAGGAGAGTATTTCATCGAAAGTTCCACTATCCGCTCCTGTTCTTTTTTAGAATAGGCATTTATTAAATTCTTCAAACGAGAATAGGATTGGTCAACAGTCGTATCGGGTATCTTTTTTATCCATTTAAGGCAATCCAACAGGCGTAGCATATCAATAACCTCCTTGTTTATCTCATTCTTTTGTATTACAAACCGAACTGCATACATACCTCGTTTTCTATTTCGACGAGGGAAGTTTGTCCCAATTTCGAGGGTGGTAGATTGCTGTGTGGTAAGTCCCAATAAGTTGAAGGCGTAGAATCCTGTCAGATAACCTATAGGGCGGTTATCTTTGTATAATAAATCCCGAAATCTTTCTTCCATAGTAGGTCCGACTTCTCCGAAAGGTGTTATTTTAGGTTTATAGTAGAGACCCGGACTGAGCCGCTCTATTTCTCCTTTTTCCACAAGTCTTCGTAAAGTCATCACTGCTGCTTGATGCTCGGTGTGCAAAAGCCCTAAGTCTTCTAACTTAAAGACCTTTCCCATTTCAAATTCTGATATTTTCTTCTTAATACCCTTGCTTGTCATACAATTCAATCTTTGTGCAAAGATACATATTTTGTTATGTAAACGCAAGCATTTACATAACAAAATATATATTCATATCGTGAAAGATGATTACCATTCATCACGCTTGCGTAGCATTTCGTCTATCTCTTCACGAAGAAAAAGAAGTCTTCCGTTAGCTTTAAGATATGGTATTTTGTGAGCCCATACCCAGTTGTAGATGGTTTTTTGCTCCACTTTGAGAATTTTCGATACGTCGATGATGTCAAGATACTCCGGTTTAAGAGGCGGATGGGTAGTTGTATCAACAGACTGCTCTTTCAGTACAAGCAGTTGATCGAGCTTATTCTCGACAGTTTTCAATCTATCAAACAATCGCTTGCACCAATCATTCTCTGTTGTTTGTTCTAAGTATGGCATAGTTCACCCTTTTGATAGTTACCACTTGTGTCCTGCGACAATATACGCTGCTCTTTCATATAAGCAATGTATTTCTTTGCCGTTCGGTCTTTGATTTCCATTTCACGCATCAATACATCACATAGCTCTTGGTATGAAAGTCTTATTTTAGCACGAAATGCAGATCTTACAACAGCCAAGAGCTCATCTGTCTTGCGTTTTTCCTTGTCCTCTTTCGATTTCTCACCACGGTAAACGTGCATATCTGCTTGTTTGTCCCAACCGAAAAGCATCATCGGTACGTCGAGCGGACTGCCGTCTCGTACTTTCAAAGCCTTGACGACCGAGTATTCGGGATTGTCATCTTTCTCGATGGAGAGAATGCCCGCTGCCTTACGTTGCAGTTCCGACCCGATATGTCCCCTTAGTTTAATGCCGTTAGGTACAAAATGTAGAACACAAATAATGCAAGTATTATAAATCCCTGCCAATCGATAGAGTTCGTCCACGATGGCTATACTCTCCGTTTCGTCGTTGGCGGAGCGTATCAAGTCTGCTATACCATCAATGACCACAAGGTGTATTCCTCCGTGCTTGTGATGGAACAAGTCCATACTTTCACGAATAATCTTCAGTCTGTCCTTGCGTGATAGCGATGCCAAATAAAGCGAATGATAAAACTCTGGCACGGACTTGACACCCGCCCTGCGAAGTGTCTTCTCCAAGTTCTTATAGAGTTGTGCCTCCGATTGCTCTGTATCGTAGTGAAGTACAGCCAATCCTTTGGGATTGGCTGTTACTTCCAATCCCAAGGTTTGCTCTGCCTTTAATCGTTCTCTTCCAAGAGTGCCGGCAAGGATGGCGGCAATATAGTTACTCTTTCCTGTTCCTTCTCCACCTGTGATACAAAACAGATTGTCCTGCGTACCAAGCGGAACACCATTTACTGCCACCACCGACTTTGAAGCGTCTGGCGGATTATCGTAGTCTATCTCACAAGATTGCAATATCATCATCGTCTGTGCATACATATTGGTGAACATATCATTAAGAAGCACTTTCAAGTCCTTTGCTTCATTGCCCAAGGCAAAGAAGTCCGATATATCCTTCTCCGACTTACCACCTTGCAATGGTAAGGTTAGACACAATACCTTGTATTGAGCAAGTGCATCTGTCTGCCGTTTAGCTTCTCTTATGCCTGTCTCATCAGAGTCGTACAATATAATAATGTGGCGAAAGCGGAGCTGTAACCCTTCGATGATATTCTCAGGTATCTGTGCCGTCTCACTGTTGAAACAGATGGCATTGAAACCATGAGCCGAAAGTGAAAGCACGTCTTTCTCCCCACCTGTGATGAAAACAACATCCCCTTTGCTGGGCAGCTGCTGGAAGCCAAAGACATAGTCGTTCACTTTCTCACCCCCATAAAGAAAGCGCAGCTTACTCTTAGGGCGATAGACTTTTACAAACTTCCCCATACTGTATGCAAACATCGGTTCTTCATGTGTTGAAGCAAGTGTAAACGGCTTACCCTGATTGGAGACAGACTCATAGCGAGCAAGCGACTTTACATGAAAACGTTGCAGAGTCTTAGTATCAATACCATATTGCTCCCAATAGTCTAGTTCTTTGACATTGAAAGATTGCTCAATTAGCTTGTACCACTTTTTACCTTCCATCTTCTTGAGCTGGTTAGGTGGTTGTACTAAGGTTGGTTTGCAAGGCTTCATCATCATTGTGTGGGGATTACTATGTTCTTTCCTTTCAATGCAAATATTCAGCTGCAAGTCCCGATTTATGGTTTCAAGCACCTTAACAAAGTCTTTCCTCACGTCCAGTCCGAGCATTGTGGCTGCAAACCAAAAGCAGTCGCCGGAGTAGGCATCGTTGCCAAAGTCCTTCATTCGGTAGCAGCCGGACTTGTTGTCGAGATAGATATTGCACGATGCACGCCTGTCGTCATACAAAGGATTTCGGAAATTGCGCTTTGGCACAAAGTCTATGGGCATATAAAAGCAGAACACATCCAGTCCTTTGTTGGTTCGGCTTAGTATTTCTTCTTTGATGTTCATAGCTCCTCAAATAAAGTTTGACCATTTCCCATATAACCTTTAAGGACACCATCCTTGTAGGCGTTGAGTCGTTGCAGGGCTTCCACTCGTCTGAAACCCTTGAATGAGGCACGCCCGCTCTTGACGGCGACGTAAAGTCCCTTGAACGGATAAGCAACGTGGTTGCATGACACATATCTGAACGGGATTGCGTTGGTGTCCCTCCATCGGGCAAGGGATGCCCGCGAAATGCCCAAGAGTCTGATGACGTCGGAGGAACTGAGTTCCATCTTATCCTCCAAAACGGAATAGTCGCGTCTCATTTCCACGATAAAGCCGGCTATCCGCTCCATGTCGTTCCTTAGTGAGCGTAACTCTGCAATTACCGTCTTTTGTAAATTGTCTTCTTCTGTCATATGCCACTTCTCTTTTCAGTTTAGGATTGAATTGTTGCTCTCCGTGGATTATCATCCATCTGGAAATTCAGAGTCCTTCCCCAATTGGTGCAATAACTGCATAAGATGCTGCTTAAATCTTCTACTGTCCAGCTTGCACAGCCGATTGAGAATGATGATGAGATCTTCCTGCTCCATTGTGGAGAAGCGAAGGCTTTTATGGGGCGTGGTTACTATCATAGACTCAATCATACCCTTGGGGAGATGTATCAGGAGCACGTCCATATCGAAGGCTGCCGCACATCTGGCATAGGTGTTGATGCGAAGGTCGGTCTGCATCTTACAATGTTTCATAAAGTTGGAATATTCCATGTCAGCATGATCTGCCCTAAGCTTGCAGTTGTTGCAGGTGGAGAGCAAACTCTCAAGCGTTGGAAGTACAATGTAGAATTTTGCGTTACTTCCGGAGTTTCGTTTGTTTGTCTTCATATGTATCTGTCTTTTTTATTGGAAATAATGTCGCAAAGTTCCTAACAAATAAGGCTTTAGAAAGAATATTAAATTGCCAATATTGGCATTATATTGCCATTTTGCATTTTTTACATTATGCGTTATTTGTGTAACTATTCAGCAATCGTCAGCATTGAACATCAGTAACTTACAATTGGGATATTAGCGAAAAACTCTTCTGAATGCCAGAATTTGCCTAAATTCACAGAGGTAGAAGACTGTAACTTGTTGAAAACCAATGATGCTTGTTTTTCAGTATTGCTGAGTAGTTACTTATTTGTAGCCTTGATGCTCATTGCATAGACGAAAATATTGAGCCTGCCATATCAATCAATTACACCTTTGGGACTGTCAGTGCATGGTGCAAGGTCTATCTATATATATAGACTTGCACCATGCACTGAAAATTGTAGCCAAAAGATTTCTAAAACATTTTCCCACAATAATTTGGAGAGTGTTCTACTTTTTTGTACTTTTGAACCCAAGAAATGCAAGTGCGCATTTCGGGTAGCAGTATCTGCGTGTACTCTCAAAATACTCTATTGTGGCTACAATATGGCTACAATTAAAAAGGATAAAAAAATAAAAGACTATGATACAAGGAGTTGCAGCGGAATGGTCATTTTCCTCTCTCTCCGCAATAAAGTCCTGTAAATCGTTTGATTTACAGGACTTTTTATTTTTGCGCTTTTAAGTAGTCCTCCTTTTGCGCAATATCATTTTTATATTTGTTTAACGGTGCTGCTTGCGTTAGAAAAACCTTACTCTTGGCAGCTACAAACCAACTGCAAGAGGATCTTGTCTCCCAGCTTATTATCAGTGCCGATACCCCACAAGACTCCTGCTTGAGAAAACTTGCCGTCGATCAATGACACTAACCGGTTGAGCTCATTCATCATTAAGGGATATGCCGACGACGTAACAATCTGGATAACGATTCTGTCATATTGACTGTAGTCAATGTTTCCAAAGTCCTCAAGTTCCCTTATGACTGAATCTACACGAGGTTCGTCATCCTTGGGAAAGGAATGGATTCTCCTTTTCAATATGGCCTTAGCCTGATGAAGATAGTCAAGATCTTCCTCTTTGATGGCTACGGTCATCGGGATGGACGTAATTTGATTGATTAGGGCTTCCAGCTCTTGACCCTGCTTGATATTTCCTTTCATTATTCTATAGGTATTGAAGCAAACAATGCTACGATTTGTGAAGAAGACTCTCCGATATTCCAATATGTAATGTTCTCACACGGAAAGGCATCCATAAAGTCACGAATGGAAGCCTGTCTGTTACCTATCTCGTCGTTGTCACATTTATCGACTGAAAAATACAGAAGATATCTTACACCTTCGTGTGTCTTGACCGATTTTAGTTGGTCTAAAGCTTCAGTGATATTTTCTCTATATTCATAGGAGACAATCGAAATCACGTTCCGTCCTCTTATCAGCATAAAGAAGTCACGGAAATCATAACAGAGTAAACTACGTTTCTCCACATTCTCCTTGTACAGTCGAAGGAATCTCTTCAATTCTGGATAAGGCTTACTTCCTTGCTGAAATTCCAATATGGCATCAATGTGTGGTTCATCGGGTATACTGATCTCTGAAGTGATTTTTATAACAACATTCCTCCTATCTGACTGATGCTCCTGCACCACTTTCAGAACATTGCCAACACCAGTCTCTGTTGATACCAGCACTATATTGACACGTATAACCGGGCTATTTTGAATAGTATATATACCATCCAAACGAAGTTGATTTATCATTAGCTCACTAACGTGATCGGCAGCAAGCAATTGTACATACTTTAATGCTATATCATTCATATTTATCCCATTTGTTAGGAGGTTACTCCATTCATTGATGCCTATGAACTCCAACCCTTCTCCTATTAGTTTTCTGGACATCTCTTCTTCACCTTTGATGCTAATCTGAGTTGCGCTCTCCTCCATTTCATGAAGTCCATAACTGGAGATCTTGATTTCTTCATTTTCAGCTTTCATAATCGTAATTATTTCCTTGTTTCTAAATCTGGTACAAAGTTAAGGAGAGGCTATGCCATCCATGGGCACTGGCGCAAAAAATAATGATACGATATAAAATCATACCATTATTTCTTTTGCTTGAAGAATGCTTGCTATAATCAAATCTTCGAGATTGGATCAGCACAAGCTTCTGCATCCGCAAGTGCATTGTGATGATTCTTTAAGTCGAAGCCACAACGTTCGGCAATGATATCGAGGTTGTGATGACCTTCTGGCCATACCTGCCGTGAACGAAGGTGCGTTTAAGCAACTCCTCACCGCCGCTCAGATCCTCTTTGTCCATCCATTTGCGGTTAAGATCCCCAAAGGTAATTCTATATCATTTCATACAAACCATCTGCAACGATTTGCTTATGGCATATACATAGCAGAAAGTTAGATTCAGTACAGCATAACTCATTGGAAATCTTGCATTATTCAGAGGGTTGAGACGATGGCTTTGCAAACGTTTGCAAAGCTTTTTCCCCATATTTTCCATTTTCCCTAATATAGCGTAATGCAAAAGTTCATACATTTGCGGTCGAAAATAACACAAAGAACGAGAACAGTCTTGGTCCAGCATAATGTGCAGGACCTGCTCTAAAAACATAAAACGTAGCATATTTATAACTAACGCAATAATTCTGAAAAGATGAAAAAGTCAACTAAATGCCTATTTGCCCTTTTGTTGATGCTTGGGGCAATGTTGGAGATGAAGGCGGCAGATGTATATCTGCTTACAGCCGAAAAAATCAACGGCATCGTTGGTAAGTATGAAGTGCCAAGCAACCATCAGCTTGCTCCGAACACTTCTTATGGCAGCAATGTGTATTCCCTTAAAATCACTTCCATGCCCGAAACGGGATTTTGGTTCCGTATCGGAGTGTCAGGGGGTATTCAGATGCAGCCTAAAGTCGATGGTGATCAGCTTACGATAAACGAGGAAGGAACACAAGATCCCACCTCTTATTCTATAGAAAGCGACTGCTATGGAAGCAGCAATGCCTGGAAAGTAAGCTATACGGCGGGCGAATATGAATATCTCACGGTTAATGTAGACATCACGGATGGCTCGACGCGCCGCGTATGGATAGAAGGAAAGAAAACTTCCGCTGGAGGAAGCGGTGAGCCTGGTGTATGGTCTGCAACAGATGTCGAACCGGGTTACTATCTCGTGGGCAATTTCTTCTCGCCATATAATAAAGGTGGAGAATATAATCCGGGAGGCGACGGCACGACGATAGACTATAATAACCATGTGTATTTCAAATTCGAAGAGCAAAAAGACAAGAGCTATGCGTTCAGCATCCCGGCATGCCTCACGGCACATGCACAGATTCTTGCTGTTGACGAGTATGACAATAAGATGGTTTACGGACCGGGCGAGGTATACAGCCTGAACGGTGAAAAGGATAATGCCAGCGCATTGCCGTCAACAAACGGAGCTGTGGGAACTATTTGTGGAACAACAGCGGCAAAGACACTTGTCGGTTCTGCGACAATAGCAGAGGGCGACAACTACTGGAATCTCGTGACCCGCAATGACGGAGTGACAGACGACGATGGCATGTACACCTTCAGCTTTACGCTTGACAAAGACGGAAACCCCTCCGACTGGCAGGTGAAGCATGATGCTACGACACGTGTGACTTATCTTATTGGCAACATGGAAGGGGCTACGGCGCAGCAGCTCTTCGATAAGCGTAAAAGTGGTGGAAATGAGGGCGAATTCAGCGACAATATGGAGGCTCCGCTCTATTTTGATGGTAAAAACAGCTATTGGGCAATCGATTATATTGTGAATGACGTATCCACTTCAGAGATACTTGCTCAGGCTAAAACGGCAACGCCAGATATTCATGAAACAGGGAGCGTACACAATAATTCCGGAACTCACGATAAACTCTTCTTCCTCGGCAACGGAGGTGTTGACTACAATTCTACCAGCGAGCATCGTGACAAGGTATGGGCTAACCAGAAACCTTTCACCCTTCATCTGCACGGTATAAAAAGAATACAGTATAATCCTAACAAAGGACACAACGATCTGTCGGTACAAGACGGCAGTTACGGTCTGTCGGGCAGTATACAGGTAATCGGCGGTGACGCTAACAATGCCGACATCCAGATAAATACCATGTCTATGATAGGCGATGCTGTGGAAGGAACTTATGATGCAGCGACGGGCAAATGGAACTATGCTTCTAAGGCAGGAGACATGGAGTATGATGCCAACGAGCGTTGCTTCTCGCTGACAATATCTACAGTAGGCGATAAATACAAAAATTCGCATTTCAGGTTTGTTGCCAACCATGACGCAGACCAGAACTGGGGCGAGACGGACAACAATATTTCAAGCAACAAAGGATTTGCAAGACCTGATTATGATGCCGCCGATGATGGCAACCACTCATGTATGGCTGACGATCCGAACGACGTGCAGTTCCGTAGAACGGAGAGAGAGAAAGAGGAGGGCTTCGGAAGCACAACTCCTAATAAGAAGGATATTCTCTGGAATCGTCCCGCAGGAATCTGGAGAATAAAGTTTTACCCTGACCTCGACAAGGACGGAAAGGATGTATCCTACTACACCATATCAGGAACAAAAGTCGTCAAGATGCCTTTCACCTATTGCGTAGGAAAATTTATCCGTACGTATAGCAACAGTGTTGCAATGGAACCCGCAAAAGACAATGTGAAGGTGTATGCGGCATATAAGTACGGAAAACCGGGGAATGCAAAAGACCCACAATCACAGGGTACGGTTTATCTTCGTCAACTCAAGTATATTCCGGCAAACATGGGAGTAGTGCTCGTGGGTGAGGTGCCTGCGGACGGCTACACAGACGGCGCTAACGTGGATTTCTATTTGAAAGAGAAAACGGATGATCTTCTTCCTGATGATAATAGAGAAGCGTTGTGGACAAAGGCAGACGATTATGCCGGTCAAGAATGGAACAACTATCTCCAGCCGACAGTCACGGCTATCGACAATCTCGGAAATGCTGATACCGATCCTGATGGAAAAATACTCCATCGTTTCTTCGGCCTTGCAAACTTCCATTCCACAAACTATTACAAGGAGAATCAGACCGGAGACGACTATATCGGTTTCTTCCGCCTTACGCAGGATGGTCAAAGCGGTGCAAACAAAGCTTACCTGAGTATTCCGGCAAATACTGTTGTAGACGGTGGAGTAGGAGCGAAGTTCGGGTATATTGACTTTAACGGACAGTTTCTTGGAAATGAGACGGACGACGACCCGAACAATCCGTCGCTTGCCAAGATGGCTATTGTCTTCGACGATGAAGATGATGGCGGAAGCACTACTACTGTAACAGAAGTCAAGCCGAATAGTAAAGACGGCGACGCATCGTTCTATACCCTTCAGGGAGTAAAGATGTCACGTCCTGTCAAAGGAGTGTATATTCATAATGGAAAGAAATTTATCAAATAAAAAGCCAAGGAAATATGAAAAGTTATATTAAACCGGAAGTCAAAGTGTATAAAGTTAGAATCGAGCCTCTTCTTAGTGGAAGCGAACGTGGACAGATAAAAGCTGGGTTTGTCAAAAAATACGATCCTTCTCTCTTTGATGAGGAAAATGATGACGGAGATACTGGTCGCGTCTGCTGTCTTTGGGATGACGAAGACTTTGAAGATTGAATGAAATATTCTGAATAAATGTAGTTTTAGTTGCGTTAAGCAATCCGGTTAGTAGTGAGACAATCTGTAAGTAGCTTTAGTGGATATTATCCCTAAAAGCTCTTGCAGATTGCCTCTTTTTCGTCAGAAAAAAGTTTGTAGTACACAGCGGCGCAAATGAGAATCGTAAAACGTTGGATAGCAAGAAAAAACTTTAGTGAGGGATCAAACTTGGGTTAAAGCAGAAAGTTGTCACCTCCCAATCTCATTATCATTTTATGATAATCACTTTATGATAATCCAAACAAAAGTCGTATCTTTGCATCCGTATTGCGACGTGAGGCCGTACAAGTAATTGTTCTTTGAGACTAATGAACCTCTTATTCCGTGAAGGTTAGTCATGTTGCTGTAAGGATTACACGGACGTTGGTCCACTGGTGGATAGATGGGGTCTAAGTCGGTCGAAGTTATTTGTACAGAACACGGTAAGCCAAAAAGTATCTTAGGATAAATCGTCAACTATCTGAAGACGTGAATTCAACAAGCAAGTGCAGATTTACGCAAGAAGTGATCCAGCCAAAACTGTTAAATGGCCATAAACTTACTTTTGGAAAGCCGCTGATTTTCAATATTACTAACTCGTGCGTAAGTGACTTACGCAGCGGTGCGTTCTTGGAGGAATGGAGATTTCTGCCTAATTTTGCAACCACAAACAAAAAGAAAGTAACTCACATTTAAACAACAGAAAAGATGAAAGAGATGAAGAAGATTGCAGAAGGCAAGAATTTCACTGCCTGTGATTTCGGCAAGTTGAATGATCTGGGAGGGTACGTGCTCCAGTTGGGCGACATCAAGATTCCCGGCAAGGTCTTTGGCGGCCAGGCCGTGGGAGCCACAGGTGGAGATTTCTCTTTCCAGATCTATCAGCCTGGACAAGAGGGAGGCTTCTACCACACCCACAAGAACCACGAGGAGCTCTACTTCGTGCTCAGCGGCAAAGGAGAATACCAGGTTGACGGCGTCAACATCCCCCTCCAGGAGGGAAGCGTCGTGCGTGTAGCTCCTGCCGGCAAGCGCACCATCCACAACAATGGCAGCGAACCGCTGGTTGTGCTCTGCGTGCAGTATCGTGGCGCCACCTTCTCTGCCGAGGACGCCACAGACGGCGTGATCCTGCAGGACCAGGTGGAGTGGTAATCGGATCGTGTCGTCCATACGCTCCACGACACGGATTTTATCCATCAGCCATCCTCTTGACAATAAGAGGATGGCATTTGCGTTATTATCATATATGATCAAAAAACAAGTTACCGACCCCGTCTTTCCGCAGTGTCCCATCCGCAATGTGCTCGCGCGCATCGGCGACCGCTGGTCACTGCTCATCCTGCTTGCGCTGCAAGACAGCCATAGGCAGATGCGATTCAAAGATCTGTGCCAAGCCATCCCTGACGTGTCGCAGAAGATGCTGGCCTCAACCCTCAAGGAGCTGGAGGCTGATGGCTTGGTGAGCCGCACGGCTTACTCAGAGATACCGCCCCGCGTGGAATACGCCCTCACAGAGCGTGGAGAATCCCTCATGCCGCTGCTCAACCAGCTGGTGAACTGGTCGGTGGAAAACATGAGTGGGATCATGACGAGCCGCAAGAGGTATGCGGACAACAACAACGCCAAGTGATTTTCACGGACAAAGGGACGAGAGGATGGCGAACTTGACGCAAACGTGGTTGTTGCATTTTTTGCAACAACCACTAAACATGGTGCTATTGAAGGAAAAACACAGGTGCACCAAGTGGCTTTCTACAACCCTCGACATGATCATCAGCGAACGAAGAGTTGACATTTTCACTCTGGGTAGTCTAAGAAGCCGACGTGCGACTCCGTGAGAAACCACAGGCCGTCGAAGCGCACGAAGCCCAGTATGGCTATCATGTATCGGTCGTCGAACGAGACGACGGTCTTGTAGCCCACGCGATTCTTGCCCACGGCAAAGAATGTGGCGTAGTTTTTCACGCCCTTCACCACGGTCTCTTCCCGCGGCTCAAGAGGCACGATGTGGTTTTTTGGGAAATAGGGAATGGTCATGCGAAAGCGTCGCTCCATGCTCCCCTCGTCGTCGGCACCCGAATAGTTGCTGAAGAGGTAGCTGGTGCGCTTGACCGGCACCAGGTTGTACAGTTCGAGGAAGCCCTTGAAGTGATGGTCGCCCATATCCTTGTTGCAGGGCGAGTTGGGATCATACACCTTGTCACACTCCTCCCGCAACAGTCCGTCGGGAGCATGCTCGGTGAAGAACCCCTGCGCCTCTACCCCCTCCTCGACGGGCACCATGGCCCTGCCGTCCGAGTAGTAACAACTATCTACAGCCTGTCCCCATGAGGCCACAGAGATACACAGCGCGACCAAACCGGCCCATAGTCTTTTCCTTATCATAGCGTCATCACATATAATGTGATACAAAGATAGCCATTAAAAATAAAGTTTCCAAAAGAGCAGGGGGAAAAATATCAATATCCGCACTTTATTGAGCGTCATATCTGAGAAAAAACGAATATTTGACTGAGAGCAGAGTGGTTTCAGCGCAATAAGTCCACTATCTCACGACATATAAAGAATGTGTTGGAGGATGGGGAACAATGGAGTGATAGATTAGAGGTTACTTTTCTCTCCTTATCATCATAAACGAGATAAAAGGAAAGACTATGAATACAAAAAACATTATGCTGGCTATATGGAACCAGTTGACGAGAAAGGGCGCATGGCGAAACATTTTCGTCACGCACAATGCTTTTGGCATATTCGGTCAATATAGCCACTCTCACGAAGAAGTGGTAAGCCTAAGGTGGCATATCCATCAAAAACGCTTGTGAAAAAAATATCACGTTTTCTGAAGAAAGTTGATATAATATCCGACAGGGTGTAGGGACGTTGAAGTGTAAGATTAAGGGATATTGAATAATGACATTTTAATTTTTGTGTTATGATTATTGATGAAAATAAGATTAAGGAATATGTTAATTATCATGATTGGGTATACTGTCCCAATGAGTGGCATGAATTATGGAACACTTCTGCAAGTGTCAGAGGTATTCTTCTTGAAAATATTACTAATGAGGAAATAGTGGAAGGTATAGGGCTTTATGAAAGGATTGAGCAAGAGGCAACACCTCTTCTTTGTTACGCAGGATTCACATCATATATTTTAGTCTTTTACAAAATCACAGACTCGAAAATATGGTATCGTTGGTTCTTTGATAAGGACTACAATTTGCCAAGCGATGGACGCGATATGTTAATGGGCGATATTTTAGATAGTCTTAGGAATTTCACAGATAATGTAGAGCTAGGCAAATGGGGAGATGACTTTAAATATATAAGAGATATAAACGATGGAGCTAATACTCAAATAGGCCTGAACCTATTAGTTATGATTGGTTTCTCTGTTGATATAAACGACAACAAATATAGAAGAACTGAAAATGGAAAAGTTTGAAGTGAACATATTGGGTTGTGGAGCTGCCATACCTATTGGCAGACACATGACAAACTCACAACTTGTCAATGTGCATGATAAGTTGTTTATGGTGGATTGTGGTGAAGGAACACAGACACAGGTATGGAAGTCTGGCATAAAATTGACGAATATGGACAATATATTTATCAGTCATGCTCATGGCGACCACTTCTTTGGTCTTGTGCCTTTGCTTTCTTCACTGAACTTGATGCTGGGTAGGACAAAGGACATCAATGTTTTCGTACCAGAAGATTTGAAAGACATTCTGATGTTAATGTTGAAAGAACTTTGCCACATACCTTTCAATGTAAATATCAACACGTTTATGGGCAATTCTAATCAAAAAATATATGAAGACGAAGAGATGGAGATAGAAACTATCCCCTTAAAACACGGCATTCCATGCTGTGGTTTCTTATTTAGGGAAAAGCCAAAGAAACGGGTACTCTTGCCTAAGAAATGCCTGTCATACGACATTCCAAAACGTGATTTCAAGTTGATAAAGAGTGGTTATGACTACATACTTCCTGACGGAACATTAATTTCCAATAAAGAGTTGACTGCTCCAAGTGAGTTTATTCCCCGAAGTTATGCTTATTGCAGTGATACAGCTTATAATCCATCTATGGTGTCTCAATTAAAAGATGTTGATTTGCTTTACCATGAGACTACATTTCTTGCTAATGACGAGAATCGAGCAATAAATGCTTTTCATAGTACAACCCATCAAGCCGCAAACATCGCGAAAAGTGCCAATGCCAGAAAATTGATTATCGGTCATTACTCTATAAGGTACGATGATGAGCAACAGTTTGAACAAGAGGTGAAATCAATTTTTCCAAATGCTGAGGCTTGTAATGAAGGTATGGTGTTTAGTGTATAAAGAGAAGAATATGAATAACGAAAATAAGCTTTTAGAATATGATGAGGTGTGCCCTTATAGTGAGGGACGTGCTGCAGTTCGAAAGGGTGAGTTTTGGGGATATGTGGATGAGAATGGAAAACTTGTTTCTACAGACTTTACCAGGTCAGGAAAACCAGGGTTTCCATATAATTATGCGGAACCATTTTGTGATGGTTGGGCTAAAGTACATGATAAAGTGGGGCAGGATGACCATTGCTATCTGATTGATAGAAATTGTAACCCCATGATGGTAGATGGTGAATATATATCCTCTGGTGATACAATGAGAAATGGTGTGCCTATCGTAGGATTTGACTGTTTTGAAGACTATAGAGAATGTTTTGTAGATAAAGATTGTCATGTGCTTTCCGAGAGATTTGAAGAAATCTCTTACATAGGTAAAAAAGGAATACCATTTTGCAGCGTAATTACCATTTAAGAGGAGGAAAATATGGATAGATATCAAATTATACGTATAATCCATGACTATATGTCTAGCAAGCCAGTATTGAAGGCATGGATCTTTGGGTCTTTTGCTCGTGGTGAAGAAAGGGATCAGAGCGATATAGATATTCTCTTTGTCCCCGATTTTGAACATGGTTCGTTTACTTTGCTTACCCATGGAGGAATGTATGAGGATTTGAAGCAACTGCTAGGTCGCGAAGTTGATTTAGTAGTTGATGGCTCTTTGCGTCCGTATGCTCAGGAGAGTGTGGAACGAGATAAAATCTTGGTATATGAGAGAGCCAGTTAGGGATAAAGGAAGATTGGGAACATTATTGTGCGGAATAATGAACTTGTTCTTCTATTCTGATCTATATTAAGCGCTTGTAGATCATCGTGAGTAATGAAGTATTGATTCCCAACTTTTTCAGAGTTGGATGCAATGGCGACAAGTCTATCAAGGAGGAAGATCTGGGGTGGTCAGACTCCATCAAGAGAGATGCCCAGTCTGATAACCCAGAGACGATTTTCCGCTATATTGTCGAGATCGTGGGATTGAACATCCTGTTCTATTGGATGAAAGACAGGCAATGGTACACGATTGAGACTGAGAAAGACCCGATTGAGGTGCGACGCATTTATCCTAATCCTAATTGGGATGGAATATGCGAGATGACTAAGTCCGACTTGAATGGAGAGCCTCATACAAGTTCAAAGGGTGAAATTATTGCCACTTTTGAGAGTCCAATAGAGGTGTGGGGAAGTCTCCGTATCAATGATGTTCCAATAGGTGAAGTTTTAAAAGACTCTGTTATTACAGATTTGGATTAACAGGAAAAAACTAAAAGCGAGGGGTAACTTAATTGCAAGCTACGCCTCGCATTATTTATTGTTGTTTGTGGGATAAAAGCATCCTTCTTTTACATGGCTTCTACTTTGCTATTTCAGCATACCTCTTGAACAGTTCTGCCACGCATTCGCTCTCCGTCATCTTTAACGGAAAGCAATAGGCTGACTTCCTTGGGGCCCTCCTCGACAACGCCCACCCGATATCGAAAACATTAAACGTTAAAACGTTAAGGGTTGGCAAGGGGCAAGCACACACCCTACTTATTACATCTTAACGGAAAGCAATAGGCTGACTTCCGTGAGGCTTCCTAATTGGAAACCAATGTTTATCGATGGCGTGAGAGCCAAAGTTGTCAAACTCATAACAGGCAAGACGAGAAACCTCCCCTACCCTTCCTCTATATTGCCCCCGAGCTTATTCGTGGCGACAAGCGCTTATTTTTCACCCCTTTTTATGAAGTTAACTTCGTAGGCCGATAAAGTTAACTTCGTAGGCCAATGAAGTTAACTTCGCAGGCCTACGAAGTCAATATACTTTTTCGAGCCATTTTAGTGGGGTCAGCCGAGAGGGCTGGGATATCCTCCGTTTTCAGTATATAGGGTAGCACTTAACATCAAGTCCATACTTTTTACAGAACTGTTCCATCTTATCCCAATCGACGCCATTCTTCTTGACGAACCGAATGAAGTCTTCGGGATCGTATTTTCTGTGATGGGAGAAACTAATGAGGAAATACTGTTTTTTAAGCAACTCTTTCAATGCTTGAAGACTAGCTCCTTGGTTTACTTTTTCTATATCAGTTTTGGGCACTACACCCATTTCTTTCTTGTATTCTTCAACATAGAATTTTCTATCAGAGAGGACTTCAGCCGTTTTATGAGAAATTGCGGAGGAGTCGCTTAAATACTTTGGAAGCTTTTTGAACTTTACTTGTGGTTGAGAATACTCCACGTTACCAAAGAGAGACACTCCTCTTTCCACGGGTGGAGTATATTCTATTCCGTAGTAGTCCGTCACTACATCTTGATAATAATAGGTATAATACTTGTATCCGCAGAAAGCAAGTGCCAATATAAGCACTACCGCCAGCAAGATCACATACTGTTTCTTTTTCATTCTTGATCGATTATATGGTCCTTATGACTTTATACTTAATGCTCCCACTTGAGAGGATGGTCAGCATGGAAGCTAAATTGTTGTATTCCAGCAGAGAACAGCGTTGCTTCTATGCGAATAGACTTCGCCTTCTTCAATGCTTTTAAAAAAGCAGACTTCTTTCGAATAAATGCGAAATCAGTACCGCTGTTGGCACCTTCATCAAAGTAAAACTTCATTAGGGAATTATTGTCGAACTTTACCGTCACATAGTTATTCCCATAATATTCATTGCCGCCAAACTGATCACTGGACAATCTCAAATACACATCAAGTCCGCCAAACTTTTTGGCTTTACGGACAACAATACACATGTCACCACCGGAAAAGGCCCCTCCATTCTCATTATAGTCACTGCAGAGAATTGCAACATAATCAGTAGAACCTCTCATCTTATCCTTGCTAGTATCGTATTGCCATTCTGATTTCAGGCCTTCAGTAGGGACACTTGTCGAGTCAACATAAACTGAATCTAAAGCTACATAACCTGAGTCCACAAGTGCTGCATTATCGGTAGAAGAAGTCGGACTGGTAATTGTCAAAAGTGCAGAAATAAAGAATGCAGAAAGTACGCCTATAAACAGCACTATGTATAAGAAAACAGAATGGGAAGAATAAGTACTCTTCTCCTCTACAGACTTATCAGAATGGGCATTATTCTCCTCTTCCTTACTATCTTTGTCCTTGATTTGCAAGCCATCATCAGAGGGAGTTATCGCTTCCCCATGTTTAAGAGATTCTTCCTTTTTCTTCTCATCCTTCCATTTCTGGAACTCTTCGAATTCTTTTCTTTCTTCGTCAGTCATAGTCGTAAATATACTAAAGTTTCAGCATCACCCCCAAATAATGGGATAAAAACAACAGTTTCGCTATAACAAGTTGTATCCTTGTAGTCGCTAAAACGCGATAAAACAACGATTTAAAGAGCAACTGTCATAGATGCAAAATTACGCATTTTTTCGGAGGAGACCAACACCTTTAGTGTTAAAAGTTCATTGCGGACCAATTTGATGGCACTTTTCACCCGATTTTGGGCTTGGTCATCTGTTTCGCAGGATCTCATTGGAGAAGCAGGCGGGCGTTTCAGCCGTCCAGATCATATTTTGTCTCTCTGTCTTTTCCCTACAACAGGTGAAAAGCCTTCCGTGAGGCTTCCTCGGAAGGCACACCCGATATCGAAAACGTTAAACGTTAAAACGTTAATAGGGCAGGCTCGACAAGCGCACCCACCCTACCACTATATATATAATCCCAATTACTCTTCGAACTCTACCAGCGCCTGGCGGAAAACGGAGCGTACCCGGCCCAGTATCACCAACGAATGCTCCAGTTGCAGACGCAGGGAAGCCTCATCGCTGTAGAAGAACTCGCAACTGGCCGTGACCTCCGTGAGGTTGGTATCTATGTAGATCTTTGCCAGCCTCACCTCCCGCGTGAGTTTGTTGCAGACGGTGAGGACCTTGATCTCCTCGCCTTCGCTCATCTCGTAAAACTGCGGCAGCATGATTACGAGGAAGGGATTTTCCTCCTGCTGGGTGGCAAGCACATAGAGGTGCTTCATCTGAAAGCGAAACAACACGTCGCCGTCGCTATCCACCCGCGGCTGGTAGCCCATGTCTTCCAGCACGCTGATGACCATTGATCTTTTGTCCATAAGAATGTTCTCCAGTTATGATTCGTTGTCGTCCGTCAGTTCCTCGCAGCCCTCGCTCGTATCGTCGCCATCGGCGAACTGCTTCTCGATGGCCTTCACCGCCTTGCTGGCGAAGACCACGCCGGCCTCCAGATGGGCAATCATCCGAGAGATCAAGGCCTCCAGATCCTCGCCGCCGAAGAGCTCGCGCTCGTAGCAGAGCCACATGCTATGCCCCGGGGTGAACGCCTTGACATATTTCAGCGAGGCGTTGATCTTCTCCGAGAGCGCACAATATGTGGCGACATTCTCCTCGTCGTATTCATAGAAGCCGGGGAGCGCAATGGTCAGGAAGTCTTCGTCGTCCTCGTTGCACAGATAGAGAAGCGTCATGCCTTCATACTCAAACTCATAGCCGACGTCGTCGCTCTTCTCCAAGCAGAAACCAAGACGGGCAAAAGCCTCTAAGATTTTTTCTTTCATAATCGTTTACATTGATGGGTTATACGTTGTTGTTATCGAAATCCGATGCTGGCCGGCTGACCGCCCTTGTCCTTGGGCGAAAACTCCCTGTGGACGCGCTGGTATTCGCGCAGGTCGCGACTGCTGACCGAGGGGCTGCGCCCGGAGATGATCTCTTCGAGCTGCTTTTGGGTGATATTCTGCAGCGTATGCTCTCCGCAGCCTATCGCCTCGTTGAACTTCTTGCGCGCTGCCGACTTCACGATATAGTTGATGTCGCTGCAGTTGAAGCCTTGCGTCAGGTGGGCAAGCCGGTCCATGTCTATGTCCTCTTCCCTTGGCAACTTGGCCAGTTCCAGGGCAAACAGACTCTTGCGGGCCTCATGGTCGGGCATGTCCACATAGACCAGTTCGTCGATGCGTCCCGTCCTCAGCACGGCCTTGTCGATGCGCTCGGGATGGTTGGTGGCGGCAAGGACATAGACGCCTTTGTCGGAAGCATGGTTGAGCATACAGAGAAACTCGTTCACCTCGCTGTCATAGTGCTGGTTGTATTCGTTTCCTGTGCGACGCGGCACCATGGCGTCAAACTCGTCAAAGAAGAGCAATGCCGGCGCGTGTCTCTCCGCATTCTTGAAGACCTCGCCGATCTTCTCCTGCGTACCGTGCACCATGGTGCTGGCCAAATCGTCCGGGACGACCTTGATAAAGTGGATGCCAACCTCCTCAGCCATTTTCTCGGCAAAGAACGTCTTGCCACATCCCGCAGGACCATAGAAGAGCATGGAGGGAGGACGGATGCCGTAGGCGTCGGCCAGATCACGATGTTGGAGCACATTGATAAAGCCCTCCTTGACCCGCTGCTTCAGGTCCTCCATGCCGGCAATGTCGCCAAAGCCATTGCCATGCTTCTTGGCCGTCGGCTGAGGCTTGGGCCTGGACTTGCTGCTTGACTGATCGCTCGTCTGGTCGCTCGTCGGCTTCCTCTGGGGAACCGCTGACTTTCCGCCACTGATGCGGCGGAGCCATTCCTTTTCGGCTGTTGTTCTATCCATCTTTGCGTCCTCCGTTTTTCGTTTTCGTTGTACGATGTTTATGTCCGTAGTCGTTGCACGACGTTTATATTCGTAGTCGCTGCTCGACGTCTATGTATATAGAGGGCAAAAAGCATGGAGATTCTATCAGCGCAAGTGTGTCCTACCAGTTTTTTATCCTGAATATTCTACTGGTTTTGACCCTAAAGATCTTACAGCTTTGACCTGAATATTCCACAGAATTTGACCCTAAGATAGCCACCTTCCCGATGGTAACTTAAGACCGACTTCGATGATAACTTATGAGTGGCAGGGAGGGTAACTAAAGGCTACCACCTGGTCAATTGTGTTGCTTTGATTTTTGCGCTTCCATTTTTTATTCTTACTTTTGCAGACATCATTCAGACCCACCGGGTGAACCATCCACAAAGATTTACGAAGGTGGTAACCACGGCAATCACCGGGTGATGAAGAAATGGATGAAGAAAAGAAAGATTTGAAAATGACAAAAGGATCACTTATACTTCTATCGTCAGTCATGATACTCGTGTCAACTCTCACCTGTCGGGCTGCCTGTCCCGACTCGATCCGCCAGCAAAAGATGTTGGAGGAGGAGCAGGCCTTCTTGGCCAATATGAAGCCAGGACTGCAGCATATACAGATGATGGCCGTAAGGAAAGCAATGGAAGGCAATGACACCGAACTACAGCAGATAAGGCAGAGCCGAAACCAGCCGCCTACTTTGCCGGAAGGCGTCAAGACTGTCTATCCGAGAGAGAACATCTGTCTCTTCTCTCCCAAGCATGAGACTGACCGCAAGCGCCCCATCCTGCTCTACCTCCATGGCGGAGGATGGTGCTTTGGCAGCATCAACAGTTGCGCGCGGTTCTGTGCCGCCGTAGCCCTGGAGGCCGACTGCCTGGTGGCAGCATTAGACTATCGTCTGGCACCTGCCCACCCCTACCCTGCCGCACTCGAAGATTGTCAAAGGGCAGTACGCTACCTGCAAGAACACGCGGCCGACTGGGGAGGCGACACCACGATGATAGCCGTAGGAGGAGACAGTGCTGGGGGCAACCTGGCATTGGCAACCGCCATGTCAGCATCGGGCATTCGCAAAGTGATACCGATTTATCCCGTGACCAAACTCTTCACCGAAAGGACTCCTTCGTGGGAAAAGTATGCCAAGGGGTATGGCAACGATGCTGAGCTCCTCGAAGCGTTCAACGAAGCCTATGCCAATCGTCAGGAGCGCAAGCCGCTCGTGTCGGTAGGCCTGTGTGATGACGACGCATTGAAAACGTTGCCGCCCGCGCTATTCATATCGGCAGGCCACGACATTCTCCTGGACCAAACTGCAGAACTTGTCCAGCGCCTCCACAACCTTGGCAGACCCGTCATCTACCGCGTCTATCCCACCGCCACCCATCTATTCATAACAGTCCCAGGACAACCCACAGCCTTTGAAGAAGCCGTCAAGGACGTGAGCAGGTTTCTGAACGACCATCATGCGGCCAAGTGACTTCCACATGAGATTCATAATGGCATGAGGAGTAATTGGGTTTAGCAGAAAGTTGGCAAAATATTTGGCAATATGGGAATATTGCCATTTCACCAAAAATCTACAGGGATGATGTTTTTTCTGAGATTCTTCATCCATGCCAAAAGTTTTACTTACTTTTGCAAGCCATAGCGGATGATCCGCTCTATAGACAAAAAAATTTGTTATCAAAACGAGAAGTATGAAAAAGAATTGGATGATTTGGGGACTCGCCGCCATGGCGCTGATGTCCTCCTGTACAGACCAGAAGACCGCGCCAAGCACCGCGGACAACGACACCACCAGCGTGGCCCAAGACACGGCCTCTATCGACAGCATGGACCTGGCCTCCATCGCCGGCACCTATGAGGGCACCCTCCCTGCCGCCGACTGCCCGGGCATCAAGACCGTGCTCACCATCCATGCCGACAGCACCTACCAGCTGACGCAGGACTACCTGGAGCGCAAGGACGGCCACGACGAGGCCAGCGGCGTGCTGCGCGTGCTCGACGGCAAGGTACTGGTGCTCGAACGCCCGTCGAGTGGCGAGCAGACCTACTACAAGATGAAGGACGACCAGCACGTCGTCATGACCGACTCGCTGGGCAACGAGCCCGAGGGAGAGACGGCCAAACTGTATGTGCTCACCAAGACGAAGTAGGACGCTGAGGCGTCTTTCTTCACGCCACGCAACGACCTGACGACTATATCTTTTGGGGGCTGTGTCAAACCATTGGTTTTGGCACAGCCCCCAAAGCATATACCGACAAGGCAAACGCCCCGCACGCCCCACCTATTCCCCCTCGGGCAAGGCTGGGACAATGCGACGGACGTGGCCTTCCCTGCGAGAGAGAATCAGGGGCACGCGCTCCACCACCACGACCGAGGTGTCGAGACCGAGCGCCTTGGGCTCGTCGATGCTGATCTTGCCTATGAGCGCATAGAGACTCATCAAGAGGTTGTGGCGACGGTCGAACGAGTCTTCGGGATAATAGACGCGATGGATGATGATGAAGCGGAAGTCGCCCGCCACACCATACCGCCGCAAGGAGGGATAGCAGCTGGTCAGATCCACCCTGCCCTCTGCCACCAAGTCCTCGACGACCTGGCGCAGATAGAGACTCACACGAGGCTCTATGCGGAAACCGATACGCATCGTCACGCTATAGAGCGTGTCCTCCACCAGCGTGCTGCAACTATACTCCAGCGTATCGGGCGCATCCACATACTCCAGGTTGATGAGCCAATAGTGGTCGGCACGCTTCGGCTGCTTGTTGATGATGGAATAGATCAGTTTGTCGTCCACGGTACTCTCCTTTCCCGTATGATTGACATAGACCAGGTTGGAGGCATACTTGGGTATGCGATCGTCGGCCTTGATGTCGGAGATGATCTGATAGTAGTCGCTCAGCGGCTTGCTGGAGATATGCTGACGGCGAATACGTTTGGCACGCACCCACACCAGCATCATGCAGAAAAGGACGCCCGCGATGAGCAACGTACACCATCCCCCGGCAAGAAACTTAGAGAGATTGGCGGCGAGGAAGATGCCCTCTATGACACAGTAGCTACCGACAAAGACCATGCAGAGGATGCGCGACACGCCCCTTTGGCGCAGGTAGAAGCCCAGGAGCAAGGTGGTCATCAGCATCGTGATGGTGATGGCAAGTCCGTAGGCCGCCTCCATGTGGGAGGAGTCGCGAAAGAGGAGAAGGATCAGCACCACACCGACATACATGGCCATATTGACCGCAGGGATAAACAGCTGGCCCTTGACATGAGTGGGATGCTTGATGCGCATCCGAGGCCAGAAGTTGAGGTTCATCGCCTCGCTCAAGATGGAGAACGTGCCACTGATGAGGGCCTGGCTTGCCACGATGGCCGCCCCTGTAGCCATTACGATGGAGAAGATCAGCAAGCCTTGAGGCATGATGGCATAGAACGGATTGACCGAAGCCGCCACGTCGGCATGGCAGAGGATCCACGCTCCCTGACCGAGATAGTTGAGGATGAGCATCGTCTTGACAAAGGCCCAGCTCACGGTGATGTTTCGCCTGCCACAATGTCCCAAGTCGGAATAGAGCGCCTCCGCACCCGTGGTACAGAGAAACACCGCGCCCAAGACGAGAAACCACTCGGGCGACGTCGCCAGCAGCCGCAGGGCATAATAGGGATTGAGCGCCCGGATCACCTGCGGATAGGAGACGAGGCTGATCGTTCCGACCACACCCAAGAGGAGAAACCACAGCAGCATGAAGGCGCCAAACGACTTGCCGATGCTCTCCGTGCCGAAGCGCTGCACGAAGAAGACGACGGTGATGATGGCCAGGGTGATGGGGAGGACGGGCAGATGTGGACTGACGCCCTCCAAACCCTCGATGGCCGTGGTCACGGTGATGGCAGGCGTGATGATGCCGTCGGCCAACAAGGTGCTTGCTCCCATAAGGGCCAGCAGATAGATCCACTTTCTCTTGTGGCGACGCAGCAGGGCGTAGAGCGCCAGGATGCCTCCCTCGCCATGGTTGTCCGCCCGCAGGGCCACGAGGACATACTTGACGGTAGTCTGCAGGGTAAGCGTCCAGATGATGCAAGACAGCGCACCCAAGATCATTGGTTCGTCCACCCTTTGGCCTACATGGAGGATGGCCTTCATCACATAGAGAGGCGACGTGCCAATGTCGCCAAAGACAATGCCCAGCGTGACGAGCATTCCAATCCACCCCATACGGTTGCAGCGCTTCTCGGCAGTGCTTCCATTTCTCAAGTTACTCATACCATGAATACAATCAATTCGTTATACCTATTTGGACAGAAGCCGCAAAGTTATGGCTTAAACCACAGAGCCGAGAATAATTTAACATCACTTAGCGAGTTTAACGGTCGTTACACAAGCGCCACCCTCGCCACTCCTCCACAAAGAAAATCGGCCATTGGAAACGACTTCTCCCGTTTCCAATGGCCGACCTGCCACTACCGCTATCCTGCGTCAATACACCTTCACCTCGTCCGTGAAGACCCACTCGCCAGGATTGTCCTCCTTGGCGGAGATACGGACGAAACGCGCCTTCTGCTTCTTGCCCTGATACGTCACCGTACGCGTACCGACCACATTGAGTCGCTCGCGGGTGTACGCCTGGTCATAGACGGGCACGAAATGGTCGCCGTCGCTGGAGATACTGATCGTGACGCGGCTGGGATAGAACACCCATGCGCCGTCGCTCTGCATGAAGTCGAGGCTGACGGTACTAAACCGCTTCTCCTCGCCCAGGTCGATGGTGATGTCGAAGGGAGCCACCGTCGTGTCGCGACGCTGCATGAATCCCTGCCAACGGCCGTCGCCATAGGACCATCCGCCACACATGCCGTCGGTCAGCGTGCCGTCGCCCTGTCCCACATACGACTGCGAGTAGGGCTGGTGGTAGGTCACTCCTGCCCCAACTGCCAGATGGCGCACGGGCTTCTGCTTCTCCTTGCGGTCTCCCTTCTCCCGTCTGAGGTCGAAGGCATTGACATGCTGCGCGGCCAGCCACGGATATTGCGCCACGACGGCAGCACTCAGCTCCTCATAGGAGCGGCTACGTCCACTCCATCCCACCTCGGCGATGGCCAGTTCGCGGGGATAGAGCATATACTCCGCATAGTCCTCCGTCTTGATATACTCCGTCCAGAGATTGCCCTGCACACCCAGCACACGACCCGTAAAGCCATCGCCACTATAGGGCGCGGGGTCAAAGTTCCAGAGATTGCGCAGCGGCTGATAACTTCCTCCGGCAAAGGGCTCGGTGGGCGGAGCGTCCTGATAGCGGTCCAGGTAGTAGTCGCCAGGCGAGAGGATCACGTTGTGACCCCTGCGCATGGCCCGCTGAGCCGCCTTGATGTCGCGCCATACCATCACGTTGACGTTCTCGCCGAGCGAAGGCGCATGGGCAGCCAGACTGTCGTCGAGCACCTCGTCCCATCCGATGGCCTCCCTGCCCTCCAGGCGGAGATAGGCGGCGATGCGCTGGATGAGATACCCCTGCAGGTCTGCCGTACTACGGAGCCCCAGCAGCCGAGCCTTGCGCTGACAGTTGGGACACGATCCCCAGCTACCCTTGCCTGCCTCGTCGCCACCGATATGGATCCACTTCGACGGAAACACCTCCATCACCTCGTCGAGGATATTGTGGAGCACGGCATAGGTCGTCTCGCTCGACGGACACACATCGCCTTGCGCCTCCTGGTTGCCCTCACACTTCAGTTGGGGACAAGCCGCGGTCAACTCCTCGCTATGTCCCGGCATCTCGATCTCGGGCACGACCGTGATGCCCTTCTTGGCAGCATAGGCCACCAGTTCGCGCATCTCGTCCTTCGTATAGTAGCCTCCATAGGCCCCGGGGTCCCCCTCCCTCATATAGCGGCGGTCGTTGTCGATCCACCATTTCGTCCAGTCGCTCTCCGTGCGCCATGCCGCCTTCTTCGTCAGTTCGGGATAGCGGTCTATCTGCATGCGCCATCCTCCCGCGTCGGTGAGATGGAGGTGGAGGCGATTGACCTTGTAATGGGCGAGGACATCCACCTGCTTCTTCAGAAAACTCAGCGGGAAGAAATGGCGGGAGATGTCGATCATGCAGCCACGCCACTCATAGCTCGGCCAGTCCTCGATATCACAGACGGGCAGCAGGTCTCCCTTGCGGAGCTGGCTGATGGTCTGTGTAGCATAGAAGAGGCCTGTGGAGTCGGCATAGGCCACCCGCATCGTGTCGGGCGTGATATGGAGTCGGTAGTACTCCTTGCCATGGCCCGCCCCAGGAGTCTCCTCCATCAGGATGACACCCTTTTGCGGATTGAAAGTGCCCTTGCCAAAGACGGCCTGCTTCGGCTGCGGCAACAGTTGCTGTGCGCCGACGGGAGTGACGGCAGCAGAGAGCGATACGGCGGTCAGTGCCGCCAGGATAGTATTTCTTTTCATAACCTTAGCAATGGTCAAGTGATGGTAAAGAAGTATTGCACGCGTCAGTCGATGAAGCGGCGGGTGATTTTTTCATAGGCGTCGATACGGCGGTCGCGCAGGAAGGGCCACCAGCGGCGCACATTCTCGCTATGTTCAAGATCGATGTCGAACAGGCGCAATGCCTCCTCGCTGTCCGACCCCTGCCAGAGGAGTTCGCCCTGAGGCCCAGCCACAAAACTGGATCCCCAAAACTGGATGCCACCCGAGCAGGCCTGTCCCTCCGCCTTGCCCACGGGCGAAGGCTCGAAGCCCACCCTGTTGACAGCGACGACAGGAAGTCCGTTAGCCACAGCATGGCCGCGCATCACGGTGGTCCACGCCGTGCGCTGGCGCTGCTGCTCCTCCTCGACGTCAGAGGGTTCATAGCCGATGGCCGTCGGATAGATCAGAATCTCTGCCCCCTGCAAGGCCATCAGGCGTGCTGCCTCCGGATACCACTGGTCCCAGCAGACCAGCACACCCAAGCGGCCCACACTCGTGTCGATGGGACGGAAACCGAGGTCGCCAGGAGTAAAGTAAAACTTCTCATAGTAGGCCGGATCGTCGGGGATGTGCATTTTGCGATACTTGCCCGCGATCGTTCCGTCGCGCTCTATCACCACGGCCGTATTGTGATAGAGACCTGCTGAGCGGCGCTCAAAGAGCGACGTGACGATGACGACGTCCAGACGTTTCGCCAGTTCACCATAGAACTGGGTCGATGGACCGGGGATCGGCTCCGCCAAGTCGAAGTTGGCTACGTCCTCCGTCTGGCAGAAGTAGAGCGAGTTGTGCAACTCCTGTAGTACGACGAGCTGTGCCCCCTCTTGGGCCAGTTGCTCCACCGAGGCAGCCAGACGGCGCATGTTGTCCGCCACGTCGGCGGTATTGTGTTGTTGTACGATTCCTATTTTCATTGTGAGTCTTGTGATATGTTCTACGATATGAGGGCCAACGGGGCTTTCCCTCCGCCCCAGCCCCTTCGGTTTATTCGCCTCCTTGGCCCACGCCTACGGGGATCTGCATGGTCAGGCAGTGGAGCGACCCATGCTGCTGGATGACGGCCCGCGCGTCCACTCCCACCACCTCATGGTCGGGGAAGGCCTCGCCGACCACACGCAGCGCCTCGGCGTCGTGGTGTGGCTGGTCGTAGGTAGGCACGATGACTGCCCCGTTGACGATCAGGAAATTGGCATAAGTGGCTGGCAAGCGATTCCCCTCCTCGTCGAGGATGGCATCGGGCATCGGCAAGCGCAGCAGTCGGTAGGCCACTTCGGCCTCGCGATTGATGGCCTGCAGGTCGGCCTCCATGGCCTTGAGGTCGGCATACTGCGGATCGGCCTCATCGTCGCAGCCCACATAGAGCAGCGTATGGCCCGGCGCACAACGCACCAGGGTGTCGATATGGCCGTCGGTATCGTCGCCCTCCAAGGATCCATGACCGATCCAATAGACCCGATCCACGCCGAAAGCCTGTCGAAGCCGTTCGTCCAGGTCGCCCTGCGTGAGGGGCTGGTTGCGATGAGGGGCCAACAGACAGACCGAGGTCGTGAAGAGATGGCCCTCGCCATCAGCCTCAACCGATCCTCCCTCCAGCACGAAGTCGTCCCAATGGTCCATCGGACAGCGGAAGACTCCCTTTCCCTGGAGCACGCGTCCCAGCTGGTTGTCCTGGTCGCTGGCAAACTTCTCGCCCCAGCCATTGAAGCGGAAGTCCATCATCCGCAGCCGTCCCCTGCCATCGGAGAGCGTCAGCGGCATCGTGTCGCGCGCCCATGTGTCGTTGTATTCGGCCTCTATCCAGCGTATCGCCTCCAGCGCACGATCGCTCAACCGACCTGCCAACCACGCTCGTGCCGCCGCCGTATCGCGCGCCACGAGCCACACGGCCTCATACCGGGCAATGGCCTCAATAAACTCGACATAGGTCTGGCGTATCTCGTCGAGGATATAGGCCCAGTCGGTCTGCTCGTCGGGCCACACCAGCACGACGGCCTCCTGCTCCGCCCACTCGGGCAGCAACTGGAAAGCCGCATCGGGAGTATTCTCTCTTATCATGATCTGCTTGTTCCTTATTTCCATTGGTGATTGTGTAGGTGCAAATTTAGCAAAAAAAGCCGACACGGCCAAAGAAAAGGAGGGTTCACGCTGCAAATGGATGGCTTTTTGCCCCGATGCCCATCCACAAACCACGGTAAATGGAGAAAAGCCACGGGGGAAGTATGATTTTTTTGCCGTCTGATGATGGGTATCTCAGAAATTTTGTGTAAGTTTGTGGCCGAAATATTTACTCATCTTAAACAACCGATTTATGATCAATCGCTTATTGAAATTTCTGGATGCGTCGCCCGTCAATTTCCTCGCCGCGCGCAACATAGCCTGTGAACTCGAGCAGAACGGCTACCGCCGCCTTGACCCACAGCAGCCCCTCGGCGAACTGAAGGCTGGCGACAAGGTCTATGTGACGAAGAACGACTCTTCGGTCTATGCCTTCCACCTGGGTCGCAAACCGCTGGCCGAGACGGGATTCCACATGATTTGCGCCCATAGCGACTCCCCCACATTCCGTGTGAAGCCTCATGCCGAGATGACGGGTGAGGGCGGCCTGGTGCGTCTGAACACCGAGGTCTATGGTGGCCCGATCCTCTCCACATGGTTCGACCGTCCGCTGACGCTCGCTGGCCGCGTCATCGTGCGTGGCAAGGATGCCATGTCGCCCGAGACAATGCTGATGCACGTCCGTCGTCCGCTGCTCCAGATCAGCAACCTCGCCATCCACTTCAACCGCCAGGTCAACGACGGCGTGAAACTGAGCAAGCAGAAGGATATGCTTCCCCTCCTGGGATTGATCAACGACGAACTGGAGCAGGGCAACCTGCTGATGAACGTCATTGTCGAGGAACTCAGCAAGCAGCGCCCCGTCAGCCACGAGGACATCCTCGACTTCGACCTCTACCTGGCCGACACGCAGCCCGCCTGCACCTTCGGCGTCCACGACGAGTTTATCTCCTCGGGCCGCCTCGACGACCTGTCGATGTGCTTTGCCGGACTCGAGGCTCTGATTGCAGCTCCCGAGAGCGACACCACCCAGGTGCTCGCCATCTTCGACAACGAGGAGACGGGATCGCAGACCAAGCAGGGTGCTGGCAGCCCCTTCCTGGCTTCGATGCTGATGCGTATTGCCCGTCAGCAGAGTGGCACGGAGGAAGCCTACTGGCAGGCGGTGGAGCGCGCCTTCATGATCTCCGCCGACAATGCCCACGCCTTCCATCCCAACTACGCCGAGAAGTACGACCCGACCAACCACCCCATGCTCGGTGGAGGTCCCGCCATCAAGTTCAACGCCTCCCAGAAGTATGCCAGCGACGCCGTCTCTGCTGCCATCTTCGCCGAGATCTGCCGCAAGGCGGGTGTGCCCTGCCAGCGCTTCGTCAACCATAGCGATGTGGCGGGCGGTAGCACCCTGGGCAACATCCTGGCCTCCACGGTCCCCCTGCGTGGTGTCGATATGGGCAATGCCATCCTCGGCATGCACAGTTGCCGCGAGACGGGCAGCGTAGCCGACCATGAGTACTGCGTCCGCGCCTTCACGGAGTTCTACTCCCTGTAGCCTCCTGCCGCCCTCAGCACCCACCCCCGTCGGATGCTGAGGGTCCAGATAAAAAACGATCGGCCATTGGAAATCATTTCTCATTTCCAATGGCCGATGATTATTTCAAGGGCAATATCCCAAAATCATTCTGACATCATCCCGAAGACTTCCCGAAAGCATCCCGAAGAAACAGCCTATGCGGAGCGTCCCGATTTCGTTACATCGCAATCGCTACTTGTTCATCAGTTTGCCAAACAGCGTGAGCATCTGCATGACGGTGTCCTTGCTACCGACGGGTATCTTCAGGTGGGCCTCACCCGTCTCCTTGTCAGTCTCCACGATGCTATCGACCAACTGCTGAGTAGCCTCAGCCGACTTGAGTGTTTCGGCCAGTCCACTAAAGAAGGAAACACCCTGACTGACTAATTGCTGGGGATGGGGCGAAGCATGGTGGCTGGAAGGCCGCTCCTGCGCGCCGTCCTGTGCCTTCGTTGGCGTCTGTCCTTGAGAAGGATCGTGATTCGCAGGAGGCTCCTGGTCTGCAATAGCCCCATGGTCTGCTGAAGGAAGCTGCCCCTCGGAAGACTGGTGGGTTGCTAAAGATTCATAATCTGCTGAAGACTCATACTCTGCTGAAGGCCCATAGTCCACAGACGATTCCTGATCTACAGAAGACTCATCGTCTGCCTCCGATGCGTCAGCGAGCGCTTCGTCCAAAGAGGCCTCCACAGACGTCTTCCCCTTCTGCTCTTGCTCCACCTCTTCGTCCACATACTCCACCTCGGGAGCGTCTGGCGTTGCCTCCATGACAACTGCGAGGTCGTCCATGAGTTTCTTAAACTTGCTCTCATCGACAAATACGGTGTCTGCACCGCCGTCCAAGACTCCCTCAAACATCGACTTCTTAAATCGCAGTTTGTTGATCATACCCTCCTCGATAGAACCTTTCGAGACAAGGTTGATGATCTGCACGGGCTTCTCCTGTCCGAGACGGAAGATACGGGCAATGCGCTGTTCAAGGACAGCAGGATTCCATGGCAAATCCATGTTGATGAGTGTGCTCGCCACCTGGAGGTTGAGACCCGTAGATCCAGCATCAGTGGAAAGAAACACGCGACTCTCGGGAAGCGTTGTGAAATCATCTACCAGCTCCCCGCGCCTCTTCGACGGCACTCGCCCATTGAGATACTCATAGCTTATGCCCCGCTTGTCCAGTTCCATCGCCACCAGACGGGTCATGCGCTCCCATTCGCTGAAGACGACCACCTTCTCGTCCCCACTCTCCAAGACATTGTCCAGCAGGTTCATCACCTCCGCTATCTTGACATCACTACGCGTCGTGAGATTTTGTTCCAAGATAAAGGTACTGTCGGCCACCATTCGCATCTGACCCAGCAACTTGAGCACGCGCAGCCTGTCCTGCTCCGTCTTGTAGTGGTATTTGCGATACTTGTTCAGGATCACCAACAAGTCCCACTTAAACTCCGAGTGGAGATCGTCCTGGCGTTGAGTCATCGGGACCAGCACAAACTGGTCGCTCCGCTTGGGCAACTGCAGGCGCACGCCTTTCTTCGTCCTCCGCAACAGTCGGTTGCTGACGGCCTCGCCAATGGCGTTGAGATCCTTATAGCCCATGATACCACCCGTCTCGGGATGGAGCAGGATGTGCTGGTCGCGAAACTGGTAGTAAGGTCCGAGACAAAACTGGTCCACCAGTTCCATGTTGGCATAGAGCTCCTCCAGCTTATTCTCCATCGGCGTGCCAGACAGCAAGACCGCATAGCGCGACGCTATCTTGCGGGCGGCACGGGAGATCAGCGTGTCCCAATTCTTCAGCCGTTGTATCTCGTCCATGATCAACACGTCGGTATCCAACTTGCCCAGGTGTCTGACGTCGTTGCTCATCGTGTGGTAAGAGACAATCTTGTAGGGTGCGGGCGCCTTATACAGTTTGTCGCGCTTAGCAGGAGTGCCCTCTACGACCACCACCTTCGGAATGGTCAAGCCGTTCTCCACGCCTTTCCCACTACTCTCTACCCTGTCACCGCCCGTGAATCGTTCTATCTCCCGCTTCCACTGGTATTTCAGCGACGTGGGACAGACCACCAGCACCTGCTCAGCCATGCCCTCACGCAGATAGACCTCTGCCGAGGCGATGGCCTGCAACGTCTTGCCCAGTCCCATCTCGTCGGCAATGATGGCCTTGCCGGCACGCACGGCGAAGCGCGTCCCCTCCTTTTGGTAGGGATAGAGCGGTACGGTGAGCATTTGGTCGAGATATTCGTCCGTGTATTTTTCCTCCAACAACCGGCAACGCTTGATTCGGTCACGCCGCTCCAGGACATAATCGAGGGCGTCGTCATAGCAGCGAAAGTCGGGAGCAATGGCTTTGGCAGCCTGAACGAACACGTCAAAGCGGGCATAGGCATCCTCGCGAAGCACGCCCGACTCGTCAAAATAGTCTTTCGCCAATCGCTCCAGCATCTCCCGACCATGGTCGCCGATGCGTATCTTCACCCTGCGCGGCCCTTTGTAGTCGATATAGACCGAACTATAGTCGGGCTCTGCCACCTGCACCTTCTTGCGCTTCTTCCTCACCCAGAGTTTCACGGCCTCCATGTGCTTACAAGTGCCGAGCTGCGAAGTCTTGAAGTCATAGCAGGAGCAGTAGTTCCACAGGCTGTCCTTCCCCCGATATACCACCTTGTATTCGTTTCTCGTAGCCGCATTGACCACCCGAAACTCTCCCGGAGCATACTGTTCGTCCACCATTCGTATGGCAAAGGTCTCCTTCTCGGCCTGCAGCTTTCGCAACGCCATCTGCCACTCCTCGAGCTTCATGCCCGCAGGCTTCTGCATATTGTTTATTTTCGGCATCACCACCTTGGCTCGCTTGCGCCGGCCCTTCGTCTTCTTGGCGCCTTGGGCTGTCACCTTCCCTCGCCTTTTGCCCCCGCCCTTTTCAGGGCTTGAGGCTCCCATTGGAGATTGTTCTTCTTTCTTCTCTATAGGTACCTTTTTCATGGTGCTCATGATGTTCTAACAGTATTAATGTGACTATTCGCTGACTTTATTTCCATGCGCTGCCTACGCCTCCTTCCAGTCATCAATCGTTCCCGTCCGCGACGAGAAACTGACGCCCACGCGATGGACGGGACGGGAGTCGGCCTCATAGGGGCGCGCATACCCCTTCTCCTCTATCTGGCGCAAGGCGTCGTCCGCCGTGCCGTCGAGCTTAAACTCAAAGATATACACCCCCGTGGGCGTCTCGACGATGCAGTCGGCCCGGCCCTCGCTCTGCTGCTTCTCCGTGAGCACGAGGTAGGTGCTGAGGATGCGGAAGATCAGGTAGAAAGTATAGTGGAAATAGCGTTCTTTCTCCGTCTCCATGTCCTTCCGACGCATCGAGTAAGGGATGCTGGCGAAGAAGGCCGTCAGGCTCTTGCGCCATGTGTCGAGGTCATCGCGCAGGAGAGCACGCGTCAGTTGTATCGCCAAGGTGTTTGCCGACTCCTTCGTACCGAGATAGTTGGAGGCAATCAGCGTGAGGAAACCCTTTTTCACCTCGTTGTTGGGCAGATCGAGCAGGTAGGAGTTGGAGAAGCGGTCGTAGTCCTTGATGGTCAGATAACCGCTCTGATAGATCATTGGCAACGGGCGCTCCACGTCCGCCCTGTAGTCGATAAAGTCCGACGTGTCGTAATACTTCCCCGTCAGTTCGTTGAGGTTCTCATCCGTATGGCTGAGCAGACGGACCAGGTAACTGGGCGTACCCGTGCGAAACCAATAGTCCTGGATATCCTTAACGCTAAGCGCATTGAGCAGGCTAAAAGGATTGAAGATGTCAGTCTTCCGCTTACTGAAATGATAACCGTCATAATGCCGCTTCAGCAACAAGCGCACCTCCGCGGGGCTCACCCCCATCTCGTCCGCCATGGCGTCCATCTCGTCATGAAACGTCCCCTCCAGTTCAGCCTCCGTGATACCGCAGACCGCCTCATAGGCCGCACTCATACTGATATCCTCCGGCTGGTTGAAACCACTGAACACACTCACCTGCGAAAACTTCGTCACACCCGTGAGCAGCACGAAGCGCAAGTCTTGGTCAGCAGCCTTGAAGGCAGAGTAGAAACCCTTGAGCGTCTCGCGGTTGATGTCTTCTACCAGCACCTCCCTGCCATTGCCTACTACTTCCGTCCTTCCCGAGTCGAGCACATCGAGCAGCGGCTTGTCATACTCGTCGATGAGCACCACACACTGCTTGCCCGTCACCCTGTGCACATGGGCGAGCAGATCGACAAAGCGCTTGCCATCGTCGAAGTTGGGATTTCCCTCGTAGCCATACAGCTTCTCCCATTCCTCTATGATACCCCGAATCAGTTTGGGTAGCGTGTCCCCACCCTTCGTATAGTTCGTACTATTGAAGTCGATATGGAATACAGGATATTGCTCCCACTCCTGCTCCAAGTCCTCGATAGCCAGGCCTCGAAACAACTCCCGCTCCCCACCGAAATAATACTTCAGCGTAGAGACGAGCAAGCTCTTGCCAAACCGACGAGGACGGCTCAGAAAGTAAATCTTACCCTCCGTCACCATCTTGTGCAGCAAGGCCGTCTTGTCCACATAGACAAAACCGCCGTCAACAATACTCTTAAAATCCTGTATGCCGATGGGATACTTCATACGCAAACCCTTTTTTGTAAATCAATTCCTTCTCCGCTACACATCCTGCCTACGCCTCCCTCCAGTCGTCAATCGTTTCCGTCCGCGACGAGTTTTTACAAGAGACAATCAGCGTAAGGAATCCCTTTTTCACCTCATTGTTGGGCAGATCGAGCAGGTAGGAGTTGGAGAAGCGGTCGTAGTCCTTGATGGTCAGATAACCGCTCTGATAGATCATTGGCAACGGGCGCTCCACGTCCGCCCTGTAGTCGATAAAATCCGACGTGTCGTAATACTTCCCCGTCAGTTCGTTGAGATTCTCGTCCGTATGGCTGAGCAGACGGACCAGGTAACTGGGCGTACCCGTGCGAAACCAATAATCCTGTATATCCCTAACGCTAAGCGCATTGAGCAGACTAAAGGGATTGAAGATGTCTGTCTTCCGCTTACTGAAATGATAACCGTCATAATGCCGCTTCAGCATCAAGCGCACCTCCTCGGGGCTCACCCCCATCTCGTCCGCCATAGCATCCATCTCGTCATGAAACGTCCCCTCCAGTTCCGCCTCCGTGATACCGCAGACCGCCTCGTAGGCCGCACTCATACTGATATCCTCCGGCTGGTTGAAACCACTGAACACACTCACCTGCGAAAACTTCGTCACACCCGTGAGCAGCACGAAGCGCAAGTCTTGGTCAGCAGCCTTGAAGGCGGAGTAGAAACCCTTGAGAATATTACGATTAAGTTCCTCGATCCGTAGGTTGTTGCCATTGCCATCCGTCGTCCGATAGTCCGTGTCGAGCACATCTAGCAACGGTTTGTCATACTCATCGATGAGCACCACACACTGCTTGCCAGTACGCTCATGAACAAAAGCCAACAGTCTGGCAAAACGCTCCCCCACGCTGAGACGATCGTCACCCCTCATTCCGTACTGCCTCTCCCAGTCCTCGACACACACATCCAGTTTGTTCTGCAACGTGCCGCCCTGGGTGAAGTCGCTGCCATTGAAGTCGATATGAAATACAGGATATTGCTCCCACTCCTGCTCCAGGTCCTCGATGGCCAGACCTCGAAACAGCTCCCGCTCCCCACTGAAATAATACTTCAGCGTAGAGACGAGCAAGCTCTTGCCAAACCGACGAGGACGGCTCAGAAAGTAAATCTTACCCTCCGTCACCATCTTGTACAGCAAGGCCGTCTTATCTACATAGACAAAACCGCCGTCAACAATACTCTTAAAATCCTGTATGCCGATGGGATACTTCATACACAAACCCTTTTTGTTTGCAAAGATAGTGCAAATCGAAGACAATACAAAAAGAATGTGATTCTTTTTTATTGTTGAGACGCAGCCTATCTTATCTAAAGATAGTGCAAATCGAAGACAATACAAAAAGAATGTGATTCTTTTTTATTGTTGAGACGCAGCCTATCTTATCCAAAGATAGTGCAAATCGAAGACAATACAAAAAGAATGTGATTCTTTTTTATTGCCCCAAAACCTTGCAAATCCGGATAAAAACTAATAACTTTGCACCGTGTAAATACTAACAACACCGCACTGGGTATTTACTAATAACCCTGCACTAGGTATTTACTAATAGACACCCATCATGTACATACTAATGGGCAGATTAAAGTTGAAAGAATGGCAAGTATTCAAGAAAAGTTAGCAGATTCACTGAGCGTACTCAAGAAATATCAGGACGAGAACAACAGTGACATCATTCAGGGCATGAAGACCTTGGGCGAGACACATACAAAGCGTCTTATAGATAATGGTTACTTAGAACAAGTAATCAAAGGATGGTATATGCCTACCATGCCAGGGATGGAAGGAGACACAACCGTGTGGTATGCTTCCTATTGGAAATTCATAGTAGCATATTCCAACAACCGTTTCGGAGACAACTGGTGTCTTACTCCAGAAGAATCACTTGATTTCTATGCCGGAGAGACAGTAGCCCCTACTCAATTGATAATCCGTTCATCAAAGGCAAGCAACAATATTGTAAGTTTGAAGCATGGTGACTCGATGCTGGACATCACAGCAACAATGCCAGCACATATTGTAGTTGAGCAAAGATATGGATTAAGGCTCTACCCTTTGGCAGAAGCTTTGGTTTTCTGTACACCAACTTATTTCAGCAGAAACTCAGTCAATGCCCGGACCTGTTTGTCTCTGGTTGGCGGAGCTGATGAAATCCTCAAAGTGGTGGCCGACGAAGGAAACTCTTCCAGAGCCTCAAGACTTGTTGGTGCTTTCAGAAACATCGGGCGAACTGACGTTGCAGAAACTATTCTACAATTCATGACGAGACTTGGCCACGAGTTACGCCCAGAGGATCCATTTGAAGACACGACGCCCAGCCTATCAGGAACAAGTAGGAACACTTCACCCCATGCCATCAGGATCAGGCTGATGTGGCAGAAGATGAGAAAGCAAATACTCGACCTTCCACTTATTGCCCCCACACAAAGCCAAACCACAGAGGCAATACTAAGCAACATGGATAACAACTATATACGCGACAGTTACCATTCGTTATCCATTGAAGGCTATCGGGTCACAGAAGGACTTATCGAACGCGTTCGCTCTGGCGAGTGGAATCCAGAAGACGACAAGATTGATGCAGATCGCAAGAACGCTTTAGCAGCACGAGGCTATTACCAGGCATTCCAACAGGTCAAAGAGAGTGTCAAGACAATCCTTCAAGGAGCCAATGCCGGCAATATCGTCGGCAGAGACTTTGACAAATGGCATTTTGAAATGTTCCAGCCTTGCATTACTGCCGGCATTATCAAACCCTCAGACCTTGTAGGCTATCGATCCCATCAAGTGTATATTCGAGGTTCCAAGCACACGCCTCTTCCACCAGAAGCCCTCAGAGACGCCATGTCTGCGCTCGCCGAACTCATGGAATCAGAGGAAGACGCGATCGTCAGAGCCGTATTAGGCCATTTTTTCTTCGTGTATATCCATCCTTACATGGACGGAAACGGTCGCACAGCCAGATTTATCATGAACGCGATGCTCGTCACAAGTGGTCACCCGTGGAGGATTATCACAGTTGAAGAAAGACAGTCATACATGGCAGCACTTGAAAAAGCAAGCATTCATGGCGATATCACCGACTTTGCACAAATCATCTGCTCATAGCAAACGCTATCATTCCAGCCGCCAGATTTTGGTGTCAGACCGTATTTTGCCACCAAAGATTTTGGTATTAGGCAGTATTTGGACGAAATAAATTTTGGTATCAGGCAGTATTTGGACGAAATAAATTTTGGTATCAGGGATTTTCCATGTGCCTCAGATAGGTTTCAACTCGATTATGTGTTACTATCGAGGCGACATTTTCATACTACACTCTCCGCAAATTGAAAATCATGGGAATTTTGGATTGAAAATCTTGGGAATTTTGCACCTTAATATACAATCCACAGTTTCGCAAGTTCCAATGGATTTTATTCTGTTTATCGCCGTATCTGTTTTCCGAGTGGCACATCGTGCCACAGCTTTGCATTCAGATAAAGCAGTCGAGAACTCGTTCTCATAAGGCTTTGTATGGATGAAAAGCAAGTCGAAGACTCGGAAAACAGATACGGGGTTTATCTCGATTTTGTCTAAATTCCACCCAGCATCAGGTTTTTGTCTAAGACCACCCAATAGCAGGTTTTTGTCAACCAACACCCACCCACAGCCCACTAAAAGGGCAAAGTCCCTCTCGGCACTCCATAATCCGTACAACTCTCCATTCCCTCAATCTCTTTCCACGCCTCATGCAAATAAACATTCACATCCTCAGGCAGTTTTCCTTCTTTCGCCAACTTCTCAAACTCCTCTGTCAAGTCTCTTATGGCATACTCCGGACTATACATGTCGTCAAAATACTCCCAGTGCCTATCCATCACAAAGTGTCTGCACATGGATTTCGTCAGTTGCAGGAACATCAATGCTGCCGTCTGGTATTCTCCAACGGCAAGCAACGTCTCAATATTCTTGTTCTCTTCCAACATCAGCTGCCAGATGCTATAACAATCCCAATCCACATTTCTTTTGTTGAAGATACGCTGTTCATAGTCCTTGTTCAGTGGTATCAGTGACTTGGCCTCTTTCTCTGCCTCCAGCATCTGTCGCTCTTTCTCCCGTCGTCTCCGTTCAGCTTCTCTTGCAGCGCGTTCTTCTTCGTCATTCATCTCTCGCTCGATCTTCAATGGTTCTCCCGTGAATTTCTTGCTTGGTGCCACCATCTGTATATTGTTCTGCACTCGTTTGAAGCCATCAAATCGTGACAGATGCGTAAAGATATATGTGAAGACCTCTTCTCGCTTCTCTTCGTTGTTCCATGCTGCCACACTATCTACCAATGCAGCAAAGCTCGCATAGATCAGTTTGCCGATACGTAGCTTGTAATCATTCAGATAGTCTCTAATGTCCTCCCTATATATCAGCAATGGCAAATGTTCGCACAGCCCCATCGCTATGGCATACGCAGCGTCAGGCCTTCCTTTCGCCAACACAGCCGGTATCGACTTCTTCTCCCAGCGCTCCAGCAGCCGCAGCATATACAAGAAATCCTCCTTGTTCTCAGGGCGAAACTCCACCTCCTGCTTGAAGTACCCGGCGTAAGCCTCCTCCAAATCCACCGTCAACCCCTTCGGGATATAATCGATCTTCGGACGCGCCATACAGCTTCTACGTCTGCGCACCTCGGCAGCTTCATCCAGTCTTTTCTGATGGGCAATACGTTGTTCTTTGTCTCTACGAACCTCCTCCAGCTCTTCTTGAAACTCTGCTGTCTGCATGGTCTCTGCACACAGCAGCTTGTCTATCTGCTTTGACAGGTATCTGCTCCATGCCTGATAATTGCTTTCATTCACGCAATCAGGGCAGGGTATACCACTCATGCTCCATGTATTTTCTGACAGGTAGAAAATTATGCTATATCTTTTCTTTTTGCTCATATTCTAAATACTTCTCCACCAAACAGTCGTACCCAAACACAAACGTGTCTCTCTTAGCATCCCCATACAGAAAATCCTCGAAACTGGTAAATGATGACTGAAACATCTGCCCATACAGCATATCGTAAAAAATAGAGTTCCCCACCGCAGTATCGCTCTGCGCTAATGCCGCCGCTCGGATGGGGATAAAAGTTTATTTACTATTACTTATTCTGAAAGAATAATCATGACTTATTCTATAATAGTCAAAGCCAAACTGTTCTATTTGTGGACAACTTATCTGTGCTCCATTTTCGCCAGCCTCCTCCGCTTCCATCAGACGATTTCTGTTGAAAGCATTAACAGCATTGTCCTCTGTTCGTTTTATGAGGTATGACATTAAACACACCTTTCTTTTCTTGTTGTTTATATACGACGATATTGATGGCACCTCAGTTAAGGTTTCCAAGCTCTGATAGAGTTGAAGCTCAACCTTTTGATATTTTCCTTTTGGAAAAACAACAGTTCTTGTTCCATCTTTTTGGGTCTTTTCAATAGGACGAGATAGATTTTCTATTCCGCCTATAGAGCTTGTCACCTCGCACAATAGAATAATATTATAAGTGTCAGTATCTGTCAAGATAAAGTCACACCTGCGCTTACCATCAGAGATTTTGGTACCTGTATATCTGCCAATATATGTATCATAATTGACTACACTCAAGTTAAATGGATTCCCACAAAAAGACGCGTAACCCTCTTTGTAACCAACAACAAATTGTGTATTGTCCTCTGTAAGGTCAAATTCACTCAAACTTGTTGTGTTTTCATCACATATACATCTTCTTCCTACGCCATAAAACGCAGGAAGGTCATTTTCCAAGAGACTCTTCATTTTGCAACTGCTTTAATTCTTGGTATTTATCATATATGTTATTGATATCCTCTGAGAGTCTATCCGTGTTGACGTAGTGAATGTTTTTAACTTTCAAGTCAGCTACTCCTCCCGACAGAATCTGGTATACCGAAAGGTCATCATAGCCTACATGTGCACCGTCAATATCCGTCTTGCAGTCGTGAGCCTTCATCAACAGATTCAGAGAATTAATTATATATGGACTATGTGTAGCAAGTACCAATCCTATTTCACGGCTGTCGACCTTTGAATAAAACGCCAATCGTATTATTTCGTTCAACATCTGAATCTGAGATGTTGGGTCAAGACTCAATTCCGGTTCCTCTATATGTATGTGTACATATTTTGGCATATCTGTAAGTTCCATTTCTGGGCGATACTGAGTGGTAAGGTTTTTTTCAAACAACAAGTCAATGATACTACGTTTTTGAGCCAACTTAAAGTCAAAAGCCTGGGCATAATAGTTCATCATGGCTATTAAAGGCGCAGTTGTCTGTATACCTGAAGACGCATGGCGAAGTTCAAACGAAGAGTAATTGCTACCCTTAGGCTTAAGTATAAACTTCTTTTGGTTGTTGCCTCCGCGTTCAACATTCATATCCAAACCGATATAGTTAAGATCAAAATGCTTTATTGCGTCAGTTGCATTGTCAAATTCGGTAAATGTTTCATTAAAGAAGAATCCCAAATAAGCGTTTTTAGCCAATGTGCCTTGACTTGATAGTGGAGCAATTGCACTTCTTGATTCTGCTACCCACACTTCTTTGAAGAAGCATAAGTCCTCGTTGGGTATTATAGCATTGTAAGACAACTTGCCTCCTGAATAACTTACAGAATACGAATTCCCGTTTATAGTAACAACATAATGAATGTATGTATCTGCAGTAACCAGTACACTCATATTATCACGCAGCAAGTCCCTGAATCTAAAGTTTACAACATTCTCTTCTATATGCGAGTTATGGAAATAAGCTCTGATAGAAAGGCGTTTGAATATGTAGCGCATTAACACAAGAGCCTTCATAAGTGTACTCTTGCCACTTGCTGAATTTCCGACAAACACCGTTAGCGGTTTTATATCGACAACGCCAGTATCTTCAAGAGGTCCTAAGTTCTTTATATGTATTGTTTCGTGAATCATAACCTTAATTATTTAGCAGATAAACTTTAAAATACAAAGATAAACTTATTTCTTGAACCTTGCAAGAATGCAACCTCAAAAAAGCTGTGATGATAGTAAAAATATGGAGAAATAGAATAAGCCGGTCCAATCCTTCAGGTTGTCCATAATGTCGGCCTTGCCACGCCCACACTTGTTGTGGGTGTTGACGAGGAAGACGGGGATTCCTGTTGTCACCGAGCGATACTGAATCAGATAATGTCCCACCATACAAGGGTTCTATCATTCCACAGGCAGCCTGGTGCCAGTCATCCATCGTGGCCGCAGCCATCGGAAAGCCACCCTGCGCCATCTTCTTTATCTGACGGTTGAACAGCTGATGGAGAACGTACTTCGCATTTTCCATCTTGGCAACCAGCCCTGCCGTGGCATGGTTCTTCCAAAAGAGGCCCTCACAACAGTCTGCTTGTACTGTCGGTCCACTCGGATCATCCGTCAGCTGACAAACTCTAGCCATAAGACTACACGGTTATGCCAATATAAGCACGAAGCTGCTCGACGCTGGTGTCAGCAGGAAGGATGAGCGTCACGCCATTGGGATAGACCAGTTTTAGATAAGGACTGCGGGAGGGGCGACCATTCGCCGCAACACGCATCTCTTTCGCCTCACTGTCACCGATCACAACCTCAGCGAACTTTGGCTTACTGTTGTTGAATGCTTTCTTGCCTTGTACCATAATTTGAACATTTTAAAATCACGGTGCAAAGGTGCGAAACTTTTTCTAGGCGCACAATACGGCTTTCACCGAATACTTACATTGGGATTATTATATTCTCATCACTTGTCTCTTGTTGTGCGTTCTTATATTCCTCTGGAATTTTCCTGTCAACAACCCTCATTTTTTGAATCTCAACCAGCTTACCAACTTCATCATACAGATAAGCCGCTGACAGGTCCCGAATTATGGAATTTATTCCACCGAGTTTAAGAAGTTTTTCTCCGAGAACATAATAGAACATGACATAACCATTTTTACTCAAGAACTTGTTCAATATATCCCTGCGTATAAACAATCCTTTTATACCATCCCCATACTCGGTATTCAATGCAGCAAAACTATCATCACCTTCTGATTTCACTATGCCTCTCATTTCAGAACAATACAGTTTCATTTGCTTCATTATTTCTTCACATGGCGCATATGCGGTACTAAAATACTCATATTCTCTGTCAATACCTTCCCAATCTTCCTGTAACTGCGCCTCATATGACAACATTATTTCACACGGGCAATCTTCGGGGCTCAACCATGGTTTATGTTCAATGGACGAATTATAGGCATCAGACCATGGATAATCATTCCAAAGAAACTCTGTCATTCCTCTTCTTTCTGGCATCCAACGGCCATAGAAGTTCTGTTCCTTTGCCCATTCAGCAAACTTATCTTTATCTTCAGACCTAACAAAACATGAACTATTGAACAAGAATGTTTCCTTTTCATCATGTTGAGCAGTATCATACCCAATCAGCATTACATATTCATTGCCATCTTTATTGCTTGACAAGTTCCTAAAAGAAGGTAGATATTCGTTTTTATCAATCCAATTATCATCATCCATCCCATGTATCAGTTGTTTTTTTATTGCCAGCTGACATTTTTTTAGAGTAATTTTGTATTCCACATCGAGTGTCGGATCGAATCGTGATACTTCAGATGTATTCCATGGATATGGCCTCTCTACTAAATCATTCTCATCTGGTTCATCTTTATAAAAATACGGTCCTTTTGATGTACGGCACGAATCCATTAGCCTTGCATAGACTCTATAATATGCCAGCCACTGAAACTTTTTCCCAATGCGTTCTTGGTCATTATGCGACCTATTCCATGAATATTTCCCATTATCCAAATAACCCAGTTTGTCATTCCATCCAAATATATTCATGATATAATATGCCATTTCTGTCATAATATCAGTCAGCTTGACCCCTCGATACTTTCCGTCTTCAGCAAGTTTGAAAAAATCACTGCTATAGCGTCGACTATTCGTTCCGATAATATACCTATTAAAGTCCTCAAAATCATAAATAGAATTATGCATCTTTATGGATCCTTGCTGTAGACCAAAATAATCTCTTTGGTTTTCAACTTCACTGAAATCTGGAATTTTATCACCTTCAATTGGATATTCTTTAAATGGAGTTTTAATTTGTTTCCAACAGTTGCAAGTGTTATCCAAATAATATGCTCTCTCTATGATTTTTAGAGTCCATTGCCTCACTATTAAATCTTGTGGTATAGTTTCATCATGCTCATAATATACATGGTATAAATGTTCAGCAATGCATGAGGTAAGTTTTTTATCTCTAGAAGGCAATACAACACCACATATTGCACAAAATAACCCACCTGTTACATATGGGTCATTTACTTCTTCGAATAATTTCACTATCCAAAGTATCAAAGTTTTGCGTATGTTGAGTATCTTCCTAAGTTTCCGAATTATCAACGCACGGAATTTAGGATGCGACGAGGCTAACATCCATGTGATACATATTAAATATTGTTTTTCTTCATCACTTACTTTCTGAGTATGGTCTTGTTCTAAAGGTATTTCACTTAGAAAAACATCTCCATACATCTCATACATTTGGTTTACATAATGTGTCCATATGAGATCACGACTGCCTACATTCTTATACGCCTTCAGTTTCTCGTGTATCTTCATTGCATCTTCCAAAGAAACCTCATCGAATTTCTTAATTAACTGTAGGGGGTTAATTTCATCGTGATCGAGTTTGAGAAGAATCTCTACTAATTGTTGGGGTGACATTTCAGACTCTATCAACGATTCATAATATAATTCGTATAGCGAACCTCCTTTTTGTATCAACCTTTCTTTACAGACATCCCTTCCCTCATGATGCCAACAATTAAAAAGGGCTTTTATAGAATTCCTAAAATTTTCCGAAGGTTCTTCTGGATGCCTTTCCAAATAGCTTTTTTCACTTTTTATCCATTTCAACAGTTCATTAGTAGTCAGATTCGATTTTAGCAATATTTCCGCTTTGTAATAATCGCCCAAATTCTCATATTCAAACATGATGATGCTTTCTCCCCAGTGAGAGCGATCATCCAACAACAAATTTGCAGTAAGACAAGCATGCATCAAATCCTGACTCCACAATCTGTATGGAGCCATTCGTTTTGCATATTGTCGTGCTTTTCCTCTTGTTACAGGATTGTAGTGGCCATAATAAACACTATATTGAGCTAGTTTTGAAAGATACTTATCTGCAATATTCAGTTCTGGGTCTTCGTTAACTAAGTCAGAAACCTGTCCGTTTTTCTTGGTGACATAGTGCTTATATAGTAACATTTTATTCACTTTTGACCTTTCTGTTACTGACATGGAATGGAATGTCTCGCAAAACATTTTTAAGAAAAGAGGATTCTTAAAAGCCTCTATCTTCTGTCCCAAATACTTTCTGTCTATTTTATATTTTGTGAAATAAGCATCAATGGCCTTTCCCTTATCTACAAAACCTTTGATATTATAAACTTGCCAATGTCTTATAACTGCAAAATCGTTTATTTCCTTATCAAATGGTATTCTTATAGAAACGATTAGTCTAAAATGATCGTGACGTTCCAATTCACTACGCAGAGCCCCAAGATTATTATTCCAATAATAGCATCCTAATCCCTCATTCAATGCATCTATTACAATTACAGCATATCGGTTTTTTATCTTTAACTCATTGTTATAATCCTCTATTGACAAATCTTGACAGACAATATTTTTAATATGGCTAATAGCAGATTCGTGTTCGCTGAAATTTGTACCAAAAAACAGATATATATTCGCCTTGTCATGATTTTTTAAAGAGAAATCGCATAAACTATGTGTTTTACCTGAACCTGCTTTTCCTGTTAGACACAAGTTTTTTAAACTTCTTACTTTCAGTCTCTCAAAATCTTCATCTTTCAACTGATAGGCCAATTGGTTTAGGACCATAACTTTATCCCAATCTGTGACATGTTGGAAAGGACCTGTTTTTATATAGTCATAACAACGATGAAGCAAATCATAATTATTTTCCGATAGCAACTCAACATTGATATCTTTCCCTATTTTTAATTTCTCCTTAATATTGTCCTTTATCATTTTGGGCAAAGTGCTGACACAGTCAGCTAAAGCCTTAGCCTTTTGAACGCTCTCATCAGAAACCTTCTTGTTTATTACAAAATCCAACTTCGACTCCAAATCTTCATTATGTTGGTGCAAATCAGGCATATATCGATCGTGAATTGTTGCTACTGCATCCTCGCACTGTTGATGACTTCTTCCTGAACCTAAAGTTGTAATGTCATCTTTTGCCCAGTCTTTATCATATTGTATTCCTTTCAGCTTTAGATGCTGCTGTATTTTTTCAATAGACAAATAGCTTAATGTTTCGTTAATCTGTATAACCACGATTCCAACAACTCGTCCTGATTTACTTATCACTGGGGAACCTGATAATCCATCATAATGATGTAAATGTAGTGTGTCTTCACGAACTAAAGCACGATCATTCCATACTCCTCCATCTATTTTCAATCGATTTTTTACCTTAAGATTTACCAAATTCATACCCATGGCCACTTCCTCAGGATAACCACATACGCATAAAGAGAGATTGGGAGCGAAATCATCACATAACAAAGTCAAAAACTCTGTAGCTTCAAAATCACTAATAATTGTCAATAAGGCAATATCTATAGCTTCATTAGGTAGAGACATTTCTTCTGCACGACATAAAATCCTTTTGCCTGAAACAATGATATAAACAGGCATTTCAGAGCTTTGAAAATGAGCCTTGACCACATGCCGAGCTGTCAATAATTGGGTTGGTCCTATAAAGAAAGCCGTTCCACATGAGGCCTCACATTGTACAGGAACGACCAAACGCTCCGGTATTTTAGCATTCAAATAACTCATACTCTTGTTCCGTTATTATTGTTTCAACACCTAAATCAGCTTTATCTTCGCCGCTTAGGCCATTTATCAGCTCTGTCATGTCACATGTGTGGCTAAATACCACAAGCTTAGGATATTCATCTTTGTTGCTTTCTACTATTCTTCCAAATGTACCCCAAGTAGGATATTCGGTTCCTTTTCCGCCAGGTATAAAATAACGATGTGACGAAATTAGGTTGCATAAAGTTTTACTATTATTGCCATTACTACCATGATGTGAAACCTTTATTGCTTCACATGCTATAGGTTTCTCATCATCACTATATTTCTTTACTATAGTATCTTCTATTGTACTGGCAAAAGCATCACCCAACATTGCTATCTTATGCCCATTGCATTCTAACATAAATGCTATTGATGAATAATTGGTATCTGAATCATCTAAAGTTTCATCTTTTGCTGCATTCCTAACAAAAGCAGCATTATGAATAGGTTCTTTAATAGATGCTACTGTTGCCTTCTTTATGCGATTTTGTAAAGAATCTATAAGTCTGATTAGTAGTTCTTGTAATTCTTCCCCACAATCTATGCTTTCATTCCAAATCTGCATAAAATATTCGTCAAAAGTATTCTTAAATTTCTCTTCTATCGCCAGAAGTGCCTCTTGTTTCGGTCCTAACAACACTATTTTCCCAAAGCCATTAGGCAATATAAAATCCTTAGTTTGGTCCGTGATGTAATCAGTCCTCCATACACGATATAAAGCCTCTTTCTCAAGTATAGCCTTAGCTAAAGATTTTCCTTGTGTATTACTTATTTCTCTATAGTTGATTGCATCGAATTCTACAGGTAATGCTTGTTTTATCTGTTCAAGTATTTTTTTTTGTTGTTCATTTAGTTCAATCCGAGCTTTTATATTTGTTCTTCTATAGCTATTATACCAGATGTTATCTACCAATAGACCTTCGTGATTGTTCAACATCTTTGTCAGCCCCAAAATATGATCACCATCTATATGCGTAGCTATCAATAAGTCTATATGGTTATGCAACACATCACGTACATATTCTTTTATGGCTTGAGTATATTTTCCACAATCAACCATGATGGCATACTGTGTACCATCATTCTTAATAAGACGTATAACGTTGCAATCACCAATCCCTGCATCAAAAGAACGAAAATAGCACTTCATGTCATACAGTTATAATAAGTTAGTATTATAAAAAGATAATTCTTAATATCAAAATAAATTCATTGAACACAAAAATACATGTATGATTCTTTTCCACTTACTAAGTTGGTACTCAATTTAGGGTACCTCCTTCCATTTGTTATAAAATCTATACATAATAAGAGCTTAGGTGGTTTCCAGTTCAATTCATACAAATCCTTTATACGCTCCGTCCTTTGCTTCAAATATCACACTCGGCTCTATTACTTCCACCGTGTGCCATGCACCTTTTGGTATCTGGCATCCATACTTTGCCTCTGCTGGGCAAAGATGAATGCGCTGCACCTTACGGTATTTCACTTTGCGTGTCACATCCTGTGCATCCATACCCATAGGCATAGCGTCGGATGAAGAATTCTCGTATGTCATAACTTCCTTATATATCACCACATCTAACTTGCCACATAGGCAGATTACCGACTCTGTTGTATCTTCATGACGATGAATAGGTACAACCGTTCCAGGAAGCAATGCAATCAACATACGCTGGCTGGTATCAGCTGAAGAAGTGCGCAAATCGAAACTCTGACCCAATCTTGGATTCATCGTGGCTTGCTCAAAGAGCTTGCCTAAAAAGTCTTTATTAAATTCCATAATCATTCATTATTAGATAGGTGACGTGCCTTTCTTGGCATAAACAAATATTTGCAGAATTGCCAAATGGCAGACATTAATCTTCTCATCGTTCAGTGACAATCACCTTAAACGTTTTGAAGATCAATCTTATATCATAAAAAAACGAATGGTTCTGCACATACTCCAAATACAGTTTTATCTTCTCCTGCATAATCACATGGATGTAGTAGTCCTCAGGATCCTCCGCTTTCTCCATCAGCTCATTTTCATTACGAAACATGATACTTGCTGGATCTGTGATACCAGGGGTAACGTCCAACACATGCATCTGCTCAGGTGTCCAGTAATTCACATAATGACGCACCTCTGGACGAGGACCCACCAAACTCATATCGCCAATGAACACGTTTATCAGCTGTGGCAACTCGTCAAACTTATATTTGCGGATATAATACCCCGACCGAGTAACGCGAGGGTCACGCCCACCAATTGTGACGAGCGACCCTTTGTCCGCCCCCACTCGCATAGACCGAAACTTGAATATTCTGAAATCCTTGTTGTTTCTACCCACACGCAACTGACGATAAAAAACAGGCCCCTTGGAGTCCAGTTTAATCCATATAGCAAGTATTAAAAAAAGTGGGCTCAGTACGATCAGACCAAGCCCAGAAGCAACGATATCAAATAATCTTTTCATATTTACAAAGAAAAAGGCCTGGAGGCAAAGCAACAGTATCTTTGCCTCCAAGCCCTTAAATGAATATTACAAATGAGAAACAATATCGACGAAGTTCTCGATCACATACTCCAGATCCTCGTCCGTCATTTTCGTGTTCAACGGCAACGTGATCTCGTTCTCAAACAAATGGTAAGCATTCGGGAAATCCTTGATGTCAAAGCCCAACTTCTTGTAGGCCGTCATCATCGGCAGCGGCTTATAGTGGACATTCGTGGCAATGCCCCGCTCCGCCATCTGCTCTATCACCCGGTTCGCCTCCTCGCGCGTCTTGCCCAGCAGGCGCACCAGATACAGATGCCCCGAAGAAGCATAATCCGCACCATGGTGATGCAGCACCGCCACGTTCAGCGATCGGAAAGCCTCATCGTAGCGCGCTATCATCTCGCGGCGACGCTCCAGCATCCCCTGGTAGCGCTCCATCTGCACCAGACCAATAGCCGCCGCCACGTCCGTCATGTTACACTTATACCACGTTCCGATGATGTCATACTCCCAGGCACCTACTTTCGTCTTCGCCAGCGCATCCTTGTTCTGACCGTGCAGACTCAGCAGCTGCGCCTTGCGATACAAGTTCTCGTTCCACGTCTCGCCCGCTATCTCCGGCACACCGCTAAACGTATTCTCCACCTGCTTGTCCAAGTCCTTCACCACCTGCTCGTTGCCGAAAGGCAGATGCCACGTCAGCGCACCACCCTCCGCCGTCGTGAAGTTCTTCACGGCATGAAAACTAAAGGAAGAGAAGTCAGCGATCGAACCGACCCGCTTTCCTTTGCGCGAAGCACCGAAGGCATGGGCCGCATCACAACAGATCGCCACACGTCCCAGCATCCTTTGTAAGTCCGTCTTCGGAACAAACAAGTCCCTCTTGCGCTCCACGATCGCAAACAGACGGTCATAGTCACACGGGATACCCGCCAGTTCCACCGGGATAATCGCCTTCGTCCGCGGCGTGATAGCCCGCTCCACGGCCTCATAGTCCATTTCCAGGCAGTCCTTCTGCACATCCACGAAGACCAAGGTAGCCCCCACATGCGTCACCACCGACGCACTCGCCGTATAGGTATAGGCCGGGACGATCACCTCGTCACCCGCGCCAATCCCCAGCAGCCGCAGGGCCATTTCCCCACACGCCGTCTGTGATCCGAGGCAGACCGCCTTATCTACCCCTACAAACGCAGCCACTTTCTTTTCCAGTTTCTTCGTACGCGGTCCGGTGGTGATCCACCCAGACAGTATGGCGTCTCGTACTTCCGCAGCCTCCGCCTCCGTCATGTCAGGCGGAGAGAAAGGCACATTACGCAATTTCATTGACATAATATATATTGATGATTAAAAATTCAGTTTTTCCACACACTCTTCTTGCCCCACTTCCAATTTACCCAAGAGCGAATTCTCAACAAGAATCCCATTAAGTGATTTTCTTTGCTATATACCAACTGATACTTCCAGCGATTTTTGAAGTATCGTTTTATCTTTCTTGGCAAAGAATGTACATCCCCAGATGTTGGATTTAGAATTTCAGCAAGCATTCGTTCTTCTATATCCTTATACCTTGGCCAGTCAGGGAAACATTCTGAAAAAACACCTATGTAGTCCATACAAATTCCATTCAAACAGCACAGGAATTTGAAATAAGCACCTTCAATAGCCAATACCTTAACCTTATCCCAATCTATTTGATGGATATTAGAATTAAGATTCGCATTCTTCACCACCAAAGCATAGTCAACAATTTGCCTTAGATTAGCTCCACCATAAACAAAGTGTCCAGCAAAATGTAATGGTAGAAATACAACATTAAACATTGTAGAAGGCAACCAGCAACCTGTTTCCTCATCGAGATGAGAATTTGTATTAAGGTCTTTCTCTAAGTATTCTTCTACCTTCAATAGCGAGAAGTGCTCTTGCTCACAAATTATAGAAGCATGATTCTCAATATGAATACCATTAAAATTATATACGCTATGCTTCTCCTCGTTCTGTTTTACCTCTATACCCTTATCTTTTATCAACTCATCTGCATATTTACCTTTACCACAGAAATAAATATCCAAATCACCACATCCTCTATGTTTGGCAACAGGATAATATTTTGATATACCATAACCTTTCATTAGCACCATTCTCAAACTGTGTTTTGAGAAAAATGAAGATAGTTCTTTTATGGATATTTTTTGTTTTTCATACACATTCTCCAAAGTCATCACATTGCCAATCCACTTTATCAATATATTCCGTGGAGGTAGTGCTTCATTAACCTTCAGACTATCAAAGCCATCTAAACATAATCCAAGAACAGATTGCTGTTTGGCTATTTTCATCAGCTTAAACCAATCGGTTTCTGATAAAGAAAAAAATAAAGCCGTATCTGTAAGGTTCGTGTGTATACTATTATGTAGGAGTGATAAAATTCGTTTTTGATCCATGATTGGAAACAGCTGCTTATTCTTGTTTCTTCACATACCACATCTTCTTCCATCCATTACCCACAACATTCATCAATGTCCAGAACGTAGCCATCAATGGATTCATCCCTTCTGCAACATGAAACAGTGGATAATGTGCCCAAATGCGTTTCCACAAAGGCTTAGGAGTGATGCTTACCTTGCGTCGGCGATATCTTGCCAAGTTCTCCTTCAGCAAATAGCAAGGAGCCTTTCTAACAACCTTAAGCCAGAGAGCAGTGTCATTGTTCTTGCGTACATCCTTGATTTGCACCAATCCTATCCGCTCCCTGTCGTACATCACAGCCAGGCATCCAGGCCAGCAACACATAAACATTGCCAACTTACTCACTTTCTTTATTCCCGACACATACACGCCCAAGTCCTTGCCGTCCTCACTCATCTCTGTATATTCATGATAGGAGAAGGCATAGCCATTCTCCACCATAAACTTCAGCTGATGTTCCAATTTCTCTGGCAACCACAAGTCGTCCGAATCAAGAAAAGCAATCCATCTGCCCTTTGCCCTACGCAAAGCATTGTTTCGGGTTATTGCAGCCCCTGAGTTCTTAGGATTACATTCATACTTAATACGTTTGTCAGCCTCCATAAACGGCTTTACAACCTCCAACGTATTGTCCTTAGAGCAATCGTCTTGAATAAGAAGTTCCCAGTGCTGATAAGTCTGTGCCTGAATACTTTTGATCGTTTCTGCTATAAAAGCAGCACATGCCCAAGTGGGAGTGATAATTGACACCAGTCCATAATCTTGCATAATTAACATACTTTAATCCATGAATCATCATATACATCCAATTCACAATCTCTATTTAGCCATGGGAATGGAGCATACACACGATTCACTTTTTTATTTAAGAAAGCTCCCCACCAACTGAAAGAGCTATTTGCTATTATCAAGTCCTTACAGTAAGTCATCAAGAACATATCCCAGCAACTGTTTTTACCAGTATTACCCGTAACAAAAATCAATTCATGACCTTGCATCAATGGAGCTAAGTTCTCACGACACCATTGCATATCATTAGAGAATATATAGAAGCAATGCTTTTTCCCATCTGATAGAACATCCTTGACAGCTTTCTTATAATAATCCACACCACATATACCACGGAATTCCGGTTCGTTCAAATAGTCTCCCCTACGCACATGAATACCAACCGACTCCGTCTCCTTTATTTTTTTTATCAAGTCGTTATTATATTCATTAGGCTCTGGATGTCCATATATTATTCTTAGTTCATCTTTTATATCTGTGAAATGATGAGCTGATTGCCAATATCCTTCATAATAGCAATCGTCTTCACATTCTATGGCATATTTGTCATAGGTGTAATTCATACTATATGGTGGGATATATTCTGTTTTACGTATTGGCAAATATTTCCTACCAAGACGAGACAATACATAATTGGGAATCCAATAAGATATTTTTACCAATTGTCTAAAACCTGCAACAGGCAGTTTTGCTTTAGGGAAAACTTTATCAATCTCATATCCGTTATGCAGGTTTATACCTTTATACCTCTTGAAGAAAATGGTGTGGTAATGCTGTATGTCAACATACACTTCTTCCTCTGGATGCTTACGCTTCAAGGCAAGAGCAAATGCATATTGAAACATTTGATTACCAAGGCCACCTGTTATGTTTACTATTTTCATACCTTTCCAAGCAATAATTTTGCAGTTATGTTAAAACGCGATATTAGTTCTACAATAGAAATAGCCATAAGACATACCGATATAAAACTTAAAAGAATCAATATAGGCAAAGGACATAAGGGAAACGATGCAACTAACCACCCTGACAAACTAATGATAAGTACCAAATGCGTAACATACAGACCTAATGAAACTTTTCCGAGATGGGCTATTTGAATATTAAACGAATTCATCCTATTTAGGAATCTACGCCCAACACCTATTAAAGCATATATTCCGATAAAGGCCGTCGCAAATCTATAAGTATATAGCAACAATGTTTTTGGTACGTAAGGCACTCCCTTAAGAAAGAAAGGAAGCTGATGCATATTCCAAAAACTAGCCATCAAAAACCAAACCATACCACTTAACAGCAAAAGCCATTGTTCTTTCGCAGCCAATAGTCTATTGTATTTATTGCAGTAGTATCCTATCGTATAAAAGACGAAGTAGTACGATATATAATGGAAACCTAATATACGTATATCTCCCAAAACCATAACCAAAACCAAAGCCAAAGATATTACGCCATCTATTATTTCCTCACTGACGGCAAGGACTTTTGACAGCAAATTTCCAGACATAAAGATTATACTAATGACCCAAAGTACCCAAAGAAACCAAAAGAAGCCACCTGAGCCAAATGTTATATGAATCAACTTGTCCAAACTTAAAGATCCAACAACAATCCACTTGATAATAGACCATAAAAAGAATGGAATCAAGAGTTGTCTTGTTCTTCGCACAAAAAGCGTCAAATATGTTCTATACGGCCTGGGGGGGGGGTAGGTCTATAATTAACGAATCCACTTAAAGCCATAAAAGCAGGCATGTGAAAAGAATATATTAAATTCCACCAATAGTTAGACTCACATTCTCCATCTTTCATACAATACTGTATAGCATGTCCCATTACAACCAACAGTATTAACCAACCTTTAAGAGAATCCACCCATATCAATCGTTTATTATTCATAACGTCAAGTATTTATCAACCACTATTCTATTTACACGCGCAAAATCAAGTCTATCTTTCAACGTTTCCCTTGTATTATCAACATAAGGCCTTTGTAAAATGATCATAATAGAGTCTGCTGCTTTTGTAGGCTCGCGACTGATTATGGCACTATTTTGCAATCCCCCAAGCTGCTTTGCTGCATCACCAACTTCAACACTAAACACCGATTTATTTAGTGACAATGTTTCACGAATTATATTAGGCGAACCTTCTTCGTCGCTAGTAAGCAAAAGAAAATCAGAAGCATTTATATAATAAGGAACCTCTTGAGGTTTTACTCCACACATTATAAGTAAAGAATAGCCATTTCCTAAACACTTAACAATGCTTTCCGCTATATCACGACGTTTTATTCTCGTATTACTCACATCCGAGAACAAAACATATTTTTTGTGTACATCTAAGCCAAGGTGTCTAATTGCTTCTATTTTATCTATCGGTTTAAAGACTTCATAATTCACACCAAGTGCTTGCACAAACCCTTTCTTTTCTAATATGGAAGACAAGCATTTGGGAACATAGTCTATCATCTCGGAAGCAACAAATCCACACAAATCAAAAAGAGGGATGCTTAAGAAAGATGCCCTCTGATTCAGTTTAATTTTCAATCGTTCTTTCCTACTTTTAGTAGTTTTCAATGCTTTGGCATGAATATCTGTCCCATGGAAAGTTATCACCTTTTTTGCATTAACGCCCAATAATGCAAGTCTAATGATCAACGCATATAATCCTCCAAAATGAACATGAACTATATCATACTTTTTTGCTGAACGCCTTATACGAACTAAAGATGATAAACTATTTGTGAATGGCAGAAATTCCACATTATCTATACGTTCATCTTTAGCCAAAGCATCTCGCATCCTATACATAATAGGATTTCCAACCCCTTGTTCATTTTGACGTTGGTTTGAAACTAAAAGGACCTTCATCACTCCAATATTTTTTGTATTGACTTCCTTAAAAACGCTATACATTTGCACAAAGGATTCTTTTGTTGTCGCGTCCATCGTTTTGCATAATCTTCAAAAATCTGTTCTCCAGTAAGCTGATACATTGCTTGCATCTGAGCTATATGAAGATTATGGTAGAAAGGGCTGGCTATCAGTCCGTCAAGACTATACATGCTCCAATAGCCACACTTGAACTTAGGCAGTATTTTTACAAATGATTTCAATGTATTATCTAAGGCTTGCTTGTATTTTCCATCGTCATGAGTAGCTAATACATAATCATACAGTCCCCACCATGAGAAAATAAAGCCATTCATTACTACATTCTTAAAAGTGTATTCCATTAAGAACGTATCGTTACCTTTATACTTGGTAGTTCCCCCCTCTTCCAATGGCAAAAGCATGAAATCTACCGCCTTCTTTGCAGCAGCCATGTATTCTTTTTTGCCTGTATGAATAAAAGCCCTAATAAGTAGCGAAGAAGCTTCTCCTTGCGCCATCGCACCATACGGAGTTTTAGGACAATAATGTGAGAAATTATTCCAACGTCCTTTGTCGTCTTGATGCTCCAACGTCCATTCTACGCATTGTAGGAATTTTCTTTCATACCTTTTTTCCTTGGTCAAAAGAAACAAATCATAGCATCCAAGACCATATTGAAAGATTGCAACGGGGAAATAAGTAAACTTGCCGTTCTCCAAATTAAGTTTTGGGAGTTCTGTGCTATCCAACAGTTCGGGCATTTTTGTCACTTTTTCCACCATATTATTATAGTACCCTAGTATTTCATCTTTCTCAAAACACTTTCCTATATCTTGATTAACATGCCACACACTTTTACCTGTGAGCATTAGATACCAACGTTTAATTTGAAACATCGATAAAGCCATTATAATAGTTTCATATATGTGAGACCATCCTCACCTCTTGTCCTGTAGATCTCGAAGCCATTACGTTCGTAATAGCGTCGTGCCCGCAGGTTATCTGTCTTTACAGATAGCAGACATAGCTTACGCCCATGAGTTTTCATAGCTGCAAGATATGCTTCCATCATTGATTGAGCATATCCTTTGCCACGCCCCTCAGGTATGACACATACAGAAAGAAGATCGCCTCGCTGATTATTTAATATGTGTTCATTTTTGTCATTTACTATTGTCCAGTCACTCTGCGATGGTTTATGTTTGAAGCGTGCCAACATCTTGTTCCATGTCTGCTTATTACCACTCAGCATCAGTAGTAAAGTCTTCCACAACACCTTAAATCTGTTGTGTTTCATAAAATTCTGCATTTGATCATCCTTATCCATATAGTAACCCATGCAGAACCCTACAATTCCTTTGTCTTCATCATCAGCCACCCAGAACAATTCTGGATTGTCGTTTAAATACTCTCGATAGAAAGATACTAATAAATTACCCCCCCCGATTACATTTTTCAACTTGCACAATTGCGATGAATAGCTATCTGGAAAACAGACACTATGTACTTTTGCAATAGCAGGCAAGTCATGCATAGTTGCTAATCTTATCATAAATCTATTATTTAAAGCAGTTTAACAACAGTTCTTTATCAAACAAGCTATACTTATTGTCTATATTCTCGAGTTTCGCAGCTTTCACCATACAATTAGCCAAAGCCTCAGGATCTTCAATATCACAATAATAGCCATTTTTACCTTCTTGGATAACATCCTTAATTACAGCGACACAAGTAGTACTTGCAACAGGACGATTAAAACATTGTGCCTCAAGCACTACATTAGGGAAACCCTCCATTCGGGAAGGCAATACAAAAACATCGCAGTGCTTCAAGTATGAATACGGATTACTTTGGAACCCCCAAAAAGTAAAGCCTTCCAATTTACTTGCTCTCATTTTTAGCTCCTTTGAATAATCAGATGTATCACGTCCTACAATATTCATATGAGCATTAGGAATTTCCGCCTTCACTTTGGGCCATGCCTTTACCAAAACATCAATTCCTTTAGAGTAAGCAATATTGCAAACGTTCAAAAAATTAATTTCAGAAGCATCAAATGGATTAGCACTCCCCTCAGCCGAAGCACGCACAAATTCAACATCTACAGGATTATTGATAGCTACGACTTTTGTGTTTGACAACTTATAGTAGTCTAACAGTTGATTACGCATCTCCTTGTTTTGGGCAATTATTACCTTTGCTGATTTTAACAACCACTGATTGATCGTCTTAATTATAGTCATTTTCAATCCTGCAACACCCTTAGACAACTTGTTTTTGGGCATATTTGGAACACGAACTACAACGGGACGCCTTGCCATCTTTGCGGCGAGCAAACCAACTACGCTCACATGCTCACGACTGGAAAAAAAAATTCCATTTGGCCGTTGCTTCATAAACGCATTCAATTTAGGTATTGCATTTAGAACCCGCGAACATTCAAAGCTCGTCATTTTGAACTCTGGCTCTATCCATTTTAACATTTCGCCATTACGGTGTCCCAAGTTTAGGAATTCAACATCAAACCCTTCCTTGCGCAAGAGACGTGCAATGGTAATAGAAACTCTTTCTGCTCCACCAGCAGAAAGATTTGGGAGAAGAAAATATATTTTTTTCATATTTAATTTTTGGTGACTTTTGTTCTATTAAGAGCTTTAGTACACGAATCAATATGCAAACAACATGTCATCAGCATAAAATAAGTATCTTTACTGTAATATGAAACGTTTCCATAGTCCAAAATCAAGTTAAGGATGATAAATAATAGTATCATCACTGCGTAAGGGTCTGTTCTCAGCACTCTTAGCTCACTTCTTATTAGTTTTACATATATCCAATACACAAGGAGTAAGCCAACAACACCTCCATTGGCAGCAACTTCCGCATAATTACAATGCAGATAGCAGTCATGCCCAGTATATTCGTAAGCCAAAAGACGAGCGTTTCCCATTCCAATCCCTAAAAATGGAGTCTCAAAAAACTGCCGAAAACCAATCAATCTATAATATGAGCGAATCATTGACGAGCTGTCTTCTTCACCTTTTCCTGTCAATGACGCAACAAGGCCATCCATACGTTCTAGTGTTCCCCCAAAAAAGCCGGACTTTCCGACCTCCGTAATTATTATCAATAAAACCACGAAAGAAAATAACAAAGCGACATATTTTGAGAATCCTTTTTTCTTACTTTGATCGTATGGTTTAAATAGCATTATATATAAGATTCCGATTACTAACATTACGAAAGCCTTTCGGCTGCCAGACGCTGATATTACAATAAGGCATGGAATACACATCAGAATATCTATAATATTCCTGCGCTTTTGTAAAAAATAAAATGATATTAAGACAGACGTACTACAGCACATTCCGATTACATTAATATTAGCAAAGGTGTTCTCCATACGTGTAGCTTCTTTTATTGTTTCTTGCAAAGTATCCAATCCAACAAAAAGAATTGTGTATACGGACAAAACGAAACCACTCCACATTAGTATTAAAAAAAGTCGTTTAATTGCTACCTTGGAATATGCCTCATAAAGTAAAGAAAAAGCAATTAACAATTCAAACACTGTCATTCCTTTTTCTATTGCATAATTTGAATTTCGCGCCCACAAAGAAGAGAAAAGACAGAAAAGCGAAACACCTAACATATACTTATGGAAAACTCCAAGTTTAATACGAACAGGAAAGCCATAAGACTTAAAATGAATCAGATATATCAAAACGATCAAGATCAGCATATAAAAAACACCATTTATATCATTTGAAAGCGTAATAAACGATATATATAGCAATACTGATAAAAGATCTTTAATGTTTTCTGATACAGAAATATCCTTTTGAAACAAACTTATCATATTTCAAACCATTAAAAGACTTCCAAAGAGCTACAGATTATTCATCTGTCATCAATTCATAAAAGGTAAAACCAGCCAATCACCAAATATATCATCCCATTCCTTTGGCGTAAACTTTTCAAAGCCACTTGAGTCAAAGAAGGTAAACTCACCGAAATATACTTTATCATCCACGCTATACAAGTCCATCCTCACATGAGGAAGTCCTTGTGAGAGCTGTCTTGCTATTTTCTTCATTTCTTCAAATGTGGCAGGTAGCTTAGGAGTTACTGGATTATTCGATCCGCCCTGTGTGAACGGCAAATGTTTCGTAAACCACCAATACAGCGTCCCCACTATTTATCAGCGAGTTAGCCGTACCTGTATTTTGAATAAAGTTTTGATTTTCTAAAATTTAACCATCAAGCGACGGCTTGGGATATCTTCGTTACCTCCGCATCCGTACCATCTTTAAAATGGCGAACATAGTCACATGGCAGGAACGAGGCATCAACCTCCTCGCCACAAAGAATGCGAGTAAGGATATCCTCAATGTACTCACCAAAGTT
>OJLA01000184.1_pt1 | contig 58089 bp, 65 predicted proteins | sample 1596611 | NCBI WGS metagenome assembly OJLA01 (sample SAMEA4350168, study PRJEB24818) | metagenome | biome: human; feature: gut; material: faeces | place: Denmark | collected 2013-09
CTTGTCCACCATCATGCTCTTGATCTCGCCGATGGTGTGGTTCTCTACGTTGCCCAGCGGCGCGTGGAGGAAGCGGTCGGCCAGCCGCAGGCGCAGGCCCTCCAGAATGGTATAGGCCATGGCGTGGGAGGTGCCGATGGACAGGCTGAACAGCAGGATCTTCACCGCGTAGGCCAGCAGCGCCAGCAGGCACCATCTGACGGCCAGCGCCGCCGTGGCCGTCCCGGCCACGAACAGACAGATGAGCGCGTACATGCAGTAGAACGGCACAAGGCCCAGCATGACGCTGAGCACCGACAGCACGACGGACGGGGCCGGGCGCTTCTTTTCACCGCCGGCATAGGCGAAAAGCGCGCTTGTCCAGCTTTTCTTTTTGGCTTCCATACAATGTCCTCTTTTCTGCTTGAATTTTGGTTAGATTAAGCTAACCACTATGTAAAAATTATAGAGCATCACTGCCCCATAATTTTCAGCCATCCGGCGGTGTAGAAATCGCTCAGCTCCTCCAGATACCGCTGGGCGTCGGCCAGCGGCATGTCGTGGATGATGATCTCGCAGTAGGCGTTCATCATGCCGGTCACCAGCATGTGCTCCAGCCGGGGGTCGATATCCGGGACGGTTTTGCCTATGGAGCGCAGCACGCCGCAGTACCGCTCGGTAGCGGTGACCCCCATGGTCACCAGCTGGTCGATCAGCGCGGCGTAGGGGGTGCCCTCGGAGCACTCCAGGATCAGGTGGAAGGCCGGGCGGCGGGCGTCCATGTAGACCAGCAGCTCCTGCATGCAGTGCCGGCCAACCTCGCCCATCTGCACCACCTGCTCCTCCGGGCGCAGGGCCTCGAAGCCGAAAACGGCGGCACGGTAGGTATCCAGCACATGGCGGTACGGCTCGTCCACCAGTGCGGCGAACAGGGCCTCCTTGCTGTCATAGTAGCCATATAATGCGCCGGTGGTGACGCCGGCGGTTTTGACGATGCCGCGCAGCGACGCGGCCTGATAGCCCTTTTCCAGGAATTCCGCCAGGGCGGCGGTATGGATCCGCTCCAGGGTGGAGCTGCTGCACTCTGTCATTGGCTGCTCCTGTCATAACAGTGTTATATCACGGTGTTATATTATAGCCGGACGGCGGCGTTTGTCAAGTCCTGAAACGGAATTTTCTATTGAAACCGGCGGAGAGGCGTGATAGAATAAGCCCAGCGGTTAGAAGAGACTAACCGCTGGGCTTTTAAACAACGATCCGCTGATGCGGGAAAGAAAAACACGGTAAGGGGGAACACCGATGAAATACATGGGGATGCCCATGGGGATGTGGGCGCTGTTTGCCAAATCGTTCCGGACACGGCTGACGGCTGTGCTGGGTTATACGCCGGAGGAGGCCGGGAGGATCGCGGAAAGGGCGAAGCCGAAGTACCGGGAGATCATCACAGGGCTGCCGGAATTCGAGAAGGGCGACCGGTTTCAGATGAACATCGTCAACTGTGCCATGCTGGGGGCGTTTGTCCTGTCCATGCCCCAGCGGCCGGAGGTGGAGCCCCTGACGAAATACTACGCCAAAGCCATGATGACGAAGCCTATGAAGTGGTTCTGCCGCAAGAGCGGCAAAAATAAGTTCACGGAGAAGGACATCGCGGGCATGAAGGCCACCGCCGCGCTGCGGGCCGCCGACCGCAATCCCTATTCCTGGAACATGGAGTTTTTGCCCTATGATGACGGCAGCGGGTATGAGGCCCGGTTCAGCCGGTGCGGCATCTGCACGCTGATGCAGGAGCTGGGGCTGTATGACCTGACGCCGGCCATGTGCCATCTGGACTACACCATGGCCGAGGCGGGGGAGGTCACGAACTTTGTGCGGGAGTACACCCTGGCCTCCGGCGGGCCCTACTGCGACTGCGGCTATCACAGAAAGTGAGCCTTACCACAGCATCAGTCTGTCCGCCTCCCGCCGCAGCTCTGCGCAGAAATCCGGGTGGGCGATGGCGATAAGGCGCTCCACCCGCTGGCGGATATTGGCACCCTTCAGGTGGGCCACGCCGTACTCCGTCACGATGCAGTCTACCCAGTTGCGGGAGATGGACACCACTGAACCAAGGGACAGCATGGGCTGGATCTTGGATACTGTGCCGTTTTTGGCAGTGGAGGTGATGACCACGATGCCCCGCCCGCCCCTGGACATATAGGCGCCCGCCGCGAAATCCGTGGCGCCGCCGGTACCGGAATACTGGCGGCCGTTCAGCGTTTCGGAGCAGACCTGACCGGTCAGGTCGATCTGCAGGGCGGTGTTGATGGACACCATGTTGTCGTTCTGGGCGATATGATAGGGATCGTTGACGTAGGCCGAGGGCAGCAGCTCAATGTCCGGGTTGTGGTCGAGGAAATCATAGAAAGGTTGGTCGCCCCAGAGAAAGCCGCAGACGGTCTTGTCGGGGTGGAAGTTCTTGCGGCGGTTGGTGACCACGCCGCGCTGCATGAGCCGTCCGGCGGGGGCGCAGAAGATCTCGGTGTAAATGCCCAGATCGTTCTTGTCGTGGAGAGCGTCCGCCACGGCGTTGGACAGGTTGCCCAGCCCGATCTGGATGGTGTCGCCGTCCCGCACCAGGGCCGCGGCGTTGGCCGCCGCCTGCTGCTCCACCGCGGAGGGCATGAATTCCGGGGCGTAGGAGATGCCGCAGTCGGATTCGATGAGGCAGGTGATCTCGCTGATATGTACCCTTTTGCCGGTAGGCAGGAAGGGGATGTGGGGGTTGACTTCAAAGATCCGGGTCTTGGCGGCGTGAAAGACCTCTGTCTCGAACTGCTGGATGGGGGTTAGATAAAAGTAGCCCTCTGCGTCCATGGGCGGCACGGCCATCATAAACACGTCCGGCTCCTGGTTCGCCATGATCCCCGGCATCTGGTGCATGTGGAAGGGCAGATAGCTGACGTGGCCGCCGGCGTGGTTGGCCCGCGCCTGGGGATCGTAGAAGATGCAGTTGACGAAAAAGGTGTCGTGATAAGCGGGATCGGAGTAGAAGGGGTAGACCTCCTTGGTGATGCCGCACCAGACCGTTACGTCCCGGACGCGGGGCGCGATGGTGTGCAGCGCCCGGTACAGCAGCACCGGCTCGCAGACATAGGTGGCGCCGATGACGGTATCGCCGCTGTGGATGAGGGACAGCGCCTGCTCCACGGTGCGCCGTTTTTCCTGATAGAGCTGGTGAGGTGTCATAAAAAGCCCTCCATTTCCGTTCTTTTGTGATCATAGTAACACAAAACGCGGGGGTTGTACAATACGGAATTGCGCGGTATGCAGAATCGTTATAAAAAAGGAAGCCTGTCCGTGGGACAGGCTTCCTTTTTGGCAAAGGAGCAGAGATCAGCTGTAGAGGGAATCAATCATGGCGGTCACCTCGCTGCGGGGGAGACTGGTGGCGATCATGCACTCCAGATTTCCGTTGAACCAGGCGGCGCAGGAGGCGTCCAGGTTGTTGTACAGATAGTGGGTAATACCGCCCTTGACGTATTCCACCACCTCGGAATCGTCCTTTTCAAAGGTGGAGGAGCCCGGCTCGTTCCAGGCCATGATGTCGATCACCAGCCAGTCGTCGCCCTTTTCGTAAAAGGCGGCGAAGGAGACGCGATCCAGGATCGCGGTGCTGACATGCAGGAGGGGATCGGTGAAGCCCTCGGGAATATACGGCGGCACCACCGGAGCGGTGATCCCGTAGGCGGCGACGGCCTCCTGCAGCGAGGCGTAGGCCGCGTCCTCCTCCGGCTGGGTGGGGGTGGGCTCCATATCCGACATCTCGCCGTCGTATTGATTTTCAAAGGTCAGCTGCTCCGGCGTCCAGACGCCGATCATCTGGAAAACGGTATCGAAGCCCACGGTCGTACAGACCAGCAGCAGGATCAGACACGCTGCCGCTGCCGCGGTTAGTATCGCTTTGCGCAGCGTGAAGCGCCTGCGGGCGGGCAACTGCGGGAGCTCGCCGGGGTACAGGGAGAGATCTTCGCCCTCCGGGACGTTATAAACGGTGTGGAATTCCCGCAGGAGCTGCTCCGGCTCCTGCGTATCGGGACGGTTCGCGGGGGAATATGCGGGGTGCTTATCTGCCATACGCCGAGCCTCCTTCTGCTTTATGTATGTTTCAGGGCGATAAAAGCTGACAAAACGGCTTAAAAATCCGGAAATGCCTCACGAAGGCGCCTGCGGATGCGCTCCAGACGCTTCTGGCTGTTCCATACGGTGATGCCCAGGGACTGGGCCGCTGCCTTATGACTGACGCCCTCTACCAGCAGCTTCTGGAAGAGAAAACGGTCATCGGGATCGAAATGGGCGGACACATACTCCCGGATGGCGGATACCTGCTGCCTGGCCGCCAGCGCTTCCACGAGATCGCCGGGGACGGCGGTCTCTGCCGCGTCCTCCGGCCAGCCGGACAGCAGCGCGGTCTCCCGCTGACGGGTACGGCGGTAGTTGAGCAGCTTGTTTTTCAGGGTCTGCATCAGCCAGCCGCCGGGGTTTTCATGGCACCGCAGCCGGTCGAATTTCAGATACGCTTCGTGAAAGGTATCCTGCACCAGCTCCTCGGCGATCTCACGGCGCTGGATCTGGCTCTGGGCGTAGCACAGCAGCTTTTGGACATGAGCAAGGTACAGCGCGTCAAACGCGCCGTCGTATTCCGGCGTCACGGCGGCACCTCCTTTCGGCATGGCGGGGTAACGCTCAGTATACCACAGCATTTTCCGGTTTTCCACCGGAAAAACACAGAATATGGAAAAGAACGGCGAAGGCTGTCAGGTGCTTCCGGAATTCGACATATAAATAATATGGGAGAGCGCCGACTGCCGGAAGGGGCGCAATACAATGAAAAGCAGGGAGAAGATCAAATATGGAAATGCGACGCTATATCAAGCACTCCGCCGTGTGGTGGATCCTGGCCGCGGTGTTTGCGGCAGCGGCGGTATTCTGCGCGGTAAAAGCCGTGGCGGTGGAAAAGAACCGGCGGGCTGTGGAGCCCGCTCCGCTGGTGGTGGGCGAGGAGCAGCTGGATGATTACCGCTATATCGACGTGCAGTATATGACGGAATGGATCTATCGGGTGACCCGGGGAGACGGCGAGGTGGAGATGTTCTATATCGCCTGGGATACCGACGGATACGGCTATCTGACGCGGCTGACCGATGAGCAGTATGCCGGATTTGCGGATATCGTGGCCTATACCAACAGCGAGGACGCGGCACTGCCGGATATTCCAGGGCAGTCCGGCCAGGGGGCGGCGCCGCTGTCGGCGGATATCCCCGCGGCAGATCTGCCCGCGGCGGATACGCCGGATGACGCGCCGGTCAGTGCGCCCGCGCCGGTACGGCTGGCGGGTATGATCTGCGCGATACCGGAGGATTATCTGGCGGATATCAGCAGCAGCAACGGCATAACGGAGGAGGACTTCCTGGATTATTACGGCGATTACTTCATCGACGCCACTATGACGCCGGCGGATCTGGAGAACGGCTTCCTGGTGGGCGCGGTATTCGCCGTGAGCTTCGCGGTGATGTTCCTCAGCATTGCGCTGACCTATGCCAACCAGCTGGGCAAGGAGCTGAAGCGGCTGAAGAAGGCGGGCCTGCTGGAGCGGGCAGAGAGCGAATTCCACTATCTGCAGGGCGACACCAGGGCCGACGCGCTGGTGAGCACAGCGTTTATCTATGGCCGTCATATGAACTTGGTGCTGCCGCTGACGGACGTGCTGTGGGTCTATCGCCACGAGATGAAGCTGCTGTTTTTCCGCTCCCTGGTGGTGCAGCTGATGACCTATGACGGTCGGGTCTATGGCCTGAAGCTGTCCCGGGGCAGCAGCCGCCGTACCGCCGACGCCATCGTGCAGGCGGTGGCGGCCCGCAGTCCCGAGGTGCTGGTGGGCCTGACGCGGGAGAACCATCGGCTCTATGACCAGCAGGTGCCCCGCATCAAGCAGCAGTATATCCGGGTGGGCCTCATCTGGGCGATATGGATCGTGGCGGCTATCGTGCTCAACGTGGTCCTGCGGCTTCTCTGGGCGTAAGCAGGTGAGATTTACCTGCGCGGGCATCAGCTTCGAATCTCAATGTAAAATAGAAGGTTCTCCGCCTATGGTGGAGAACCTTCTATTTGGCGCAGCGGGTAGGATTTACCCATGCGGGCATAAACTTCGAATCCCAGTACCAAATAGAAAATCCCCCTGCCGGAGACAGGGAGATTCTCTATTTGGCGCAGCGGGTGGGATTCGAACCCACGTGCGGTTGCCCGCAAACTGATTTCGAGTCATTTCCCGCTTATGACTTTTGGTGGAAATTAAGCGAAGATGGAAGTACACAACGGAAGCCCAAAAGCTGCGGTATACTGCGGATTTTGGCTTCCGTTTTTCGCTTTTATTTGAACCCACCGGGTTTTCCGAGTTCTTCCCGTTTTTGCCCCCAATTATGACCGGAGGATAGAACAAGGATAGAACTGCACGCCAGATCGAGGAGTTTAACACCCATCCCTTTTTACGAAAACGCAAATCTCAATTTGATTTGTCATCCTAATTTTATTTGAACTCATTTCAAAAGTCAACAGTTTACACACCAGTGAAGTATCTCACCTACCAATGACAGATGAACAAGAAAGTGAGTGCTGCACATGGATTTGACCAAGTATTACCCCGACATCGCCGCAAAGTATCCCGCCTATGTAACCCAACGGGAACTATGCGAGATCTGCCACATCTGTCCCAAGACCGCCTACAATTTGGAGCAACAAGGTGAGATTCCCTACACCATTGAGCAAAACCACCTGATCCGTAGCCACAAAATCAAGCTGACGGACATTCTTGCCTATCTCTATCGGCGTGAGTGCAGACAGGAAGCAGACAGTCCCTATATCTGTGCTATGAGAACATTCTATGACGAACACCTCTCTCCCTACTCAGACCTGCTTTCCGTAAAAGATATTCAGCAGATTACAGGCTTTTCGTCCTCGGCAATCGTGCGGTGGATCAGCACAGGGATTCTGAAGGCTTTCCAGCCCGGAAAGCAGTACACCGTCCCAAAGGATTTTATGCTGGACTTTCTGATAAGCCCATATTACCGCCGTATCCGCCGAAAGACCCCTGTCCAAAAGGAATTGATGGATACATTTGAGCGTCAGTGGCAGGAAAAAGGAGGCGAGTGATGTGGCACAGGTATCCAAGTATCGCTATTTGCTGAATCAGTACCCAGAAACAGTCCAAAAAGAGCAATTCCGCATCATCTGTCATATCAGCAAACGCACAGCTCGTTATCTGCTGCAATCCGGTCTGGTTCCCTGCGTACAGAGTGGGAAAAAGACCCGGAATTACACCATTAAGATGAAAGACATTGTTCGCTACCTTGAGCGCAGGGAAATCCACCCCGAAAAATACAAACTTCCCCCCGGCTCATATAGCGGGACATACGCAGTCAAGCCCCTGCTTCCCGAATCTGTGACAACGGAGGAACTGCGAAAATACTACATAGAGAGTTTCCGGGACATTCCCGACATAGTTTCCACGAGAGAGGCCGCGGAATTAACAGGCGCCACGGCATCTACGGTCGCAAAATGGATCAGAACGAAAAAGCTAAAAGCTCTTTCACATGGTCCGGCATTTATCATCCCGAAGGTCAATCTGATCGACTTTATGGCCAGTGACGCATATTTGAACAAACGCTTGAAATCACAAAAATTCCACGAAAATATAGGAGGTTTTCTATCATGGAAAGCGGGAAAATAATTGTTGTAGCCAACCAGAAAGGTGGGGTAGCTAAGACCAGCACGGTCCGAAATCTGTCCTACGCACTGGCCGAGATGGGCAAGAAGGTCTTGGTAGTTGACTTTGACCCCCAGTATAACCTCACCACCAGCTTCGGTGTCCTGCCGACCCAGGCGCCCTATAATACCGGGACTCTTATCACCAATCTGCTCCTGGACGAATCTCTGCCGGATACCAACGAGTTCATCCAGAAAATCGGCTCTGTGGACTTGATCCCTTCCAGCCGCTCTCTCACCGTTGCGGAGGCCAATCTGCTGATGACACCGGACAGCAATGACTACTTGGCTACTCTGCTAAACCCTCTGCGGCTGTCCTACGATTACATTATCGTGGATACCAACCCCTCTCTCGGCTCGTTGACCATCAACGCTTTAACGGCTGCCGACGAGGTAATCATCCCGATTGACCCGGAACTGTTCGCTCTGACCGGTTTGCAGGCGTTGGTGGACACCATCAAGAAAATCAAGCGGAAATTAAATCCCAGCATTGAGATCGGCGGTATCCTGTTCACCAAATGCAACAAGCGGACGAACCTGTATCGCCGTACATACGGTCAGGTCACAAAGGCGTTTCAATCGCTCCCCATCTTCAACTGTCAGATTCCCTACACGGTCAAGGTGGGGGATGCAAACAGCTACGGAATGAGCGTCATGGAACTGGAGCAGGCAAACCCCGCCTCTCTTGCCTATCTGGAACTTGCAAAGGAGGTGCTGGCAAATGCCTAAAATCAATCCGCGCATCAAGTCCATTGACGATCTTCTGGGCTTGGATGCCGCAGAAGAAAGCCCTATTGAACCTACCCCTTCCGTATCCTTGCCGACCAAGAACACCATCATCACCCTTCCCCCGCAGGCCATCCGTGCTTTCCGAGGCCATCCGTTCCGACTGTATGAAGGCGACCGGCTCAATGATCTGGTAGAAAGCATTTCGGAACACGGGGTCCTGAATCCCGCCATCATCCGCAAGATCGAACGGGATGAAGATGGCTTTGAGTATGAAATGCTGGCCGGTCATAACCGGCAGAACGCCGCAGCCATTGCGAACCGTGAACTTCCCTGTATCGTCAAGGAAAATCTCTCCGATGAAGATGCTTGGATTTATGTGATCGAAACCAATGTCCTGCAACGCTCCTTCTCCGAAATGCTGCCCTCTGAAAAAGCGGCGGTGCTGGCTCTGCGCTATTCCAAGATGATCTGTCAGGGGCGCCGGAACGATATTATCGAGGAACTGAAAAGGCTGGAAAACCCTGATGAAATCAGGGAAAATCCCACAAGTGGCACTCAGTGCCACAGGACGAAAAGCCGGGATATTTTAGGTGCTGAATACGACTTAAAAGGCCGCGCCGTTGCGAACTATCTCCGCATCAATGAGTTGATTACTCCGCTGAAAAGGCGAATTGATGATGCCGAGTTCCCGATTGTGGTAGCTGTGCAGCTCTCTTATCTGACCGAACAGGAACAGAAGATGGTTGACGATGTACTTTCGGGAAGCGAGTACAAGGTCAATGAGGGAAAGGTTGTCCTGCTGCGGGAATATACCGGAAAGCTGACCCCGGAGCGTACCGAACAGATTTTGTCCGGCGAATTTAACCGGAAACCCAAGAAATCCACGGCTACGGCGTTCAAGGTCAAACCGGCGATTTATAAGAAATACTTTACCGCCAGCATCAGCCAGAAAGAGTTCGACAGCATTGTGGACGAGGCGCTTGCCCTCTACTTTGCTCAGAAAGGACAGGAGTCCGAGCAAGAGGCCGGATAACCGGCCATAATCACCAATACAGGAAGGAGGTCAGATACCGTTGAGAAATGATGAACGCCTGCGGACGATATATGAAGTCATGGCTCCCTATATCGTCCGAAATGAACACAACTGGCGGGATTATCTGGCATTTGCATCGCAGTTCCATAAGCACAGCTTTGACAACATACTTCTTGTGTACGCACAGGACGAGGATGTTTCGATTCTGGCAACACGAAAGCAATGGGCAGCCATAGGCAGAAATTTGATTCCCCGTGCAAAGGGCGTTGCTGTTTGTGTCTATCGGAATGCCAAACTCACCCTTGACTATCTCTTTGATGTAAGCCAGACTACTGGCAAAGAGATTCATCCTACGGACTGGCAGCTTTCCGATGAAATGAAAGAGGCCCTGACCGAGCGCCTGTCGTATGCACACGGTTTCCCCAAGCAGGGCTTTTCCCAAGCACTGTATGCGCTGGCCAGCGAATCTGTCGCAGACAATTACAACCACTTTTTGCAGGAACTCAAGCAGGAAACCAAAGGCCATTTGTTCACCGAGATCCCGGCCGGTGGTTTTGAAGCCCAATACATCCAGCTTCTGACCGACAGCATTTCTTATTTCATCGGCAAAAAGTGTCACCTGCCGGATGAAGAAATCCAGTTGAGTGATGGCATGGCGACGGTCAGCCATTTCAATACACTCCCGTTGGTTGCTCATCTTGGTACGGCAGTAACCGCCCTTTCCAAAGGCATCCTGTTAGAAGTGGAACGGAACATCAAGATCATCAATCGTGAAAGGATGGCACAACATGAACAAACCGAATATCAATCTGAAATACAGAGAGCAGGACGGGATGATGCTGCCCGATCTGCAAATCTCCAACAGCAGCGAAGCAGATCAGCCTCTGGGCAGGTACGGCCGGATGGCCCTGGAATACCTCAGAGAGAATCACCCGGAGCGATTTACGACTTTGAAAATGGATGGCAGTCTGATGGAGATCATGCACCGGGTACAGGACGAGGCGACCGAGAAGATCGAAGCCCTGACCCAGCAAATGCTCCAGCAGGAGCCGATCCCGCAGACCGAGGACATCATGGAGCGGACGCGCCACCTGAACAGTCTGAAACTGATGGCGGAGGAAACCGTACTCCAGAGCGTAGTCCTGATTCCCCGCTGACCGAAGAACATCCAAATACAGAAGTGGCGCCAAGCGCCGCACCTGTGGGAGAGCCGTCTGAAAAGGACGGCTCTTTTTCTGTTCCTGCGGAACAACCGACACGCCATTTTACCGATGCAGAAGTCCGGCGCAATTATGAGTACATCCTGACCAGCACCAACCTATACCCCTCAGAACTGCACAGCGCGGTTCGCAGCGTATTGTCAGAACCGCCGCTTAATCCAGACTGGTCAGACAAAGGGCGGCAGATTGCGGCTCTCTTTACTCCCTATGGCGACCGTGAATATCAAGACGATCTTCTCTATCGTACCCGGCTACATGGTGAGGATGGCATTTCATTTTTCTTTGATGAAGGCTATACCTACATTCCCTGGAACGGACTGGCGTTTTTACTGGACGCCATGATCGAGGACGGCGACTATCCCAATCCTGTCGTAGAGGAGCAGCCTGATCCCATCGGAGATTATAACATCCCTGATGAAGTTGATGAAATGGGCGATCCTCACCGGCAAATGACCATCGGAGAAGCGGATTTTGATTATGTCCTGGATTCTGTTGCCTATGAAGCCGGAGAAACCGTAGTGGAACCGGTCAAGCCACAGGCGATTGTTCAAATGGAAAACGACACACCAGCAGCCGGTGACGAGCCTGCATCCGTTCCTGACGAGAATCCCCATGCTATTGTGGAGGCCCCCGAAACGGCTCTCCCCACAGATACAGCGGAGCAGCCTGCACCGCCGCCCGTCAAGGGAAACACGACGGCGCACAAGAATTTCCGCCGCTTTCAAGAGTTGTTCCCGGAGATTGTGTCCGGTCAATATGAGTATCTGCGGCTGGAGGCCGGAGAAGCCTACTACCCTCTGGTCATTCACCATAAATACGGTTCCCATTACTGCATGGAGCATTACTATATGCAGAACGGCGACCGGATGTATGACCCCTATATGGATTTCCAAATCGACAAAGAGGCCGGAACACTTCGGGCTTTCAGCTATGAGAACAGTGGCATTGGTGTCTATAACGAGGCTGATCCCGACGACCCCGCACATGAAAAGAAAATCAACGGATTCAACAAATTCTTTGCCACTTGGCTGAACAACATCCGCAGCCAGGGCTATGAGCCGGTGCGGGCCTCTATGATGGTCAATGATGAAGAAGTCGATGTGGATTTGCGTCCGGCTGCCGAAGCTATTCCGGTCGTGGAAGAAGAACAGCCGGAGCAGCTCTCGCTTCTGTCCCTGGAAAAGAGTACGGAAGATCTGCTTGTTGAGCGTGTCATGCAGAAAGGTCCCCTTACCGCAGGGAAAAAGGAACAAATCTACGAGTTTGCCCAGACCCACCCCACCGGATTGGAATTTACTGCTTTCCTAAAAAAGCTATATGGCTATGAAGGGTTCTCCGGTGATGAAATGGGCGTGAAATACGCCATGTTCAATAATGAAGGTGTCACTATCGAATGGCAGGATAAGCAGGGCGAAACACAGGAAACGAAACTGTCCTGGGCGCGGGCTGCCGGTGTCGTGCAACGCCTGGTAGATGAAGGTCGCTATCTGGAAACCCCTGTTGTCAGTCTGCCGGAGCCGGAAACCGATGAGCCGCTTGAGGGAGAAACAGAACCGTATGATTACAGTTTTGAATATGGCCTTTTAGGGCGCCTTAAAGCGGACTGCGAGTATTTTCTAAGTGAAGGCCATCAGCACAAAAAGCATTTGTGGGCGGGTAGCATCCATGCACAGATAGCTAAAATGCGAGAGCTGTATGATCTGCTCCCGGAAAAGCCGGAAGGGATAACCAAAGAAATAATTGACGATTATGAAACCCGTATGGCTCCCTGGGAACACGATGAAGCAGAGGAAACGCAGATTTTGGACGAAGCCCTGGACGCCCATCATGGGCAGATTGATATGCTGATGCAGGCGGTCCGAGGTGAGCTGACGGTTGGAACCATCCGGTACAGTATTTTTGAGGGGCGGCCCCATATCAGCATGATTGAAGTTCTGGAGGACTACCGCCGTCAAGGTATCGCAACCCAGATGCTCCGCTATCTGCAAGGGCAATATCCCAATGAGGAAATTGTATGGGGGTATTTGACCGAGGATGGCTCGGCCCTGTACCAAGCCGTGGTGGATGAACAGCCCAATCCCGACTATCTCCGGGTACAAAATGACCTTGAAGATATTACGCGGGAATTTGACGCTTATGTGCGGCGCCTGGACGGTGGGGCTATTCTCTCCCCCCAAGAAGCTGCCGACATGGACGATCTGGAGGACACGCAATACCGGCTGGAAAAAGAGCTGGAAGAACTGCGCCCCATTCGCGCCTTTGTGCGAATGGGCGATGGTACAGCAGCAGAGGCGCCCGCTGTTATGGATGAAGCCACCCCCACTGATCTGGCGCCCCTTCGTGAGCCGCCTGCGGCGCCGCAGGTCGCCACACACAACTTCCGTTTTTCTGAGGACTATGACCTGTATCCAAGTGGAGCAAAGACCAAATATAAAAACAATGTCATGGCAATCAAGCTGCTCAAGCAGATTGAGCTGGAAAAGCGGACAGCGACACCGGAAGAACAAATCATCCTTGCCCGTTATGTCGGATGGGGTGGGCTTGCCAACGCTTTCTCCAGTACGGCCTCTGGTTGGGAGAACGAATATCAGGAATTGAAGTCCCTGCTGACTGATGTGGAATACAAGGCGGCCATGAACTCCACCATCACAGCCTACTACACCGAGCCTGACCTGATCCGGCACATTTACCGCGCCCTGGAACGGTTTGGCTTCGAGGGCGGCCCTGACCGAAAAATCCTGGACCCCGGTATGGGAACCGGCAACTTCTATTCTGTGCTGCCGGAGCAGTTTCAAGGGAGCAAGCTGTTTGGCGTAGAGTTGGATTCCATCACCGGCAGAATCGCAAAGCAGCTTTATCCTGATGCGGATATTTCCATCATGGGATATGAAGCCACCAAATTTGAGGACAACAGCTTTGATGTGATTCTGGGCAATATCCCGTTCAACTCCGTTAAAATCTATGACCGGCGCTACAATGACCTGAACCCGTACATCCATGACTATTTCTTCATCAAGTCCCTGGACCTTGCAAAACCGGGCGGTATCATTGCCTTTATCACCAGCAAAGGAATTATGGATCGCAAGGACGAGAGCCTTCGGGAATATATCGCACGGCGGGCAGAGTTCATCGGAGCCATTCGCCTACCCAACACAGCGTTCAAGGCTTTGGCGGGAACCGATGTAACAGCGGATGTTGTTTTCTTGAAAAAGAGAGCGCAGACCATAGAACTTGATCGCATGAATCTTCCGTCCTGGATTGAAACTGACCTGGACCGCAGTAAATGGATCGCCTATAACCGCTATTTCAAAGATAATCCCGAAATGCTCATGGGCGAGATGGTGAGCAGCCGGAATATGTACGGCAACGAAGATGGGACGGCCTGTGTTGCCCCGGAAGATTTTGACCTGAACCAGCATCTTACCCAAGCGGTTGACTCCCTGTATGCCCGTTTTACCGCAGAGCCGGATGAAGAAATCGAGGCGGACGAACCGGAAGAAAGCAATACAGAGTATGAGGACGCTCCGGCCGGAACCAAAAACTTCACCTATGTTGTGCGGGATGGCGAGATCTTCTTCTGTGAAAAAGATAAGCTGATCCCGCAGCCTTACACCGGCATGAAGGCCGAAAGAATCAAGGGATTGTGCGAAATCCGTACTGCGTTGCTGGAGGTTATCAACATCCAGTCCCATGAGTATGACCCGGTTGATCTCCAGAAAGTACAGGACACACTCAATCAGGTATATGACCGCTTCGTTGCAAAGTATGGAGCCATCAACAGCAAAGGAAACATCCTTGCTTTTTCTGATGATGACCAATTCCCCTTGCTGCGCTCTATCGAGGATGAGCGGAAAGACAAGACCGGTTGGGATAAATCAGCAATCTTCACCAAAGCCACCATCCGTCCTTTCCGTCAGGTCAACCATGCAGACACCGCCGAGGATGCCCTTCAAATCTGCCTGAATCACAAGCTGCGGGTGGATCTGCCCTATATGTCCTTCCTGACAGGAAAAGCCCCACAGGAATTGGTGCAAGAGCTGGATACTCGCATCTATCTCAATCCCCAGAAATACTACGGTAATCCGCTGGAAGGATGGGAACTTGCAGAAGAATATCTCAGTGGTCATGTGCGGGATAAACTGCTCTACGCACGTCAGAAGGCAGCGGAAGAACCGGAACTCTTTGCCCGGAATGTAGAGGCTTTGGAGGAAGTACAGCCGGAGCCGCTGACTCCTGCCGACATCGAAGTGAATATGGGCGCCATCTGGGTTCCCATTGAGTATTACCGCCAATTCATGTATGAAACCTTCCAGACCAGCGGATATGAAAAGGTCATCGAGGGCGGCGACAACCGGCACCGCATTGACATTGAGTATTTCTCCTATACCACGACCTGGCGTGTCACCAATAAAAATGCGGAACCGGATTCCGTAATGGTCAACCAGACTTTCGGAACCAAGCGGAAAAATGCTTATGAGATTTTTGAGGATTGCCTTAATATGCAGTCCACTACTGTCCGTGACCGGCAGGAATACATCAATGAAAAGGGCAACAAGTCGGTTAAATATGTAATCAACGCACAGGAAACCATGATTGCCCGTGCCAAACAGCAACAGATTCAGGAGGCGTTTGCGTCTTGGGTTTGGAAAGAACCGGAGCGCCGGGATACGCTTCTGCGAATCTACAATGACACTTTTAACACGGTTCGTCCCCGTGAGTTTGACGGGAGCCATCTGGTATTCCCCGGCATGAACACGGAGATGAAGCTGCGGAAGCATCAACTTGATTTTGCTGCCCGTGTCATCTATACCGGGACGGGGCTTGCTGCACATGAGGTAGGCGCCGGAAAGACCGCTGCTTTAATTGCCGCCGGGATGTACCTCAAGAACCTGGGAGCGATCCACAAGGCAGTGTTTGTAGTTCCCAATCCCCTGGTAGGCCAGTGGGCAACAGAGTTCTACCGCTTTTTCCCCAACGCAAACCTTTTGGTATCCACCGCAGAGGATTTTACCCCTAAAAACCGCAACCGCTACATTTCCAAAATCGCCACCGGAGAATATGACGCGGTGATTCTGGCGCACAGTCAATTTGAGAAAATCCCAATCTCCACAGAGCGGCAGATCGCTATGCTGGAACGGCAGATCAACGATATTGAAAATGCAATCCATGAGATCAAGAGCGAAAACGGCGAGAATTGGTCTGTCAAGCAGATGGTCATTTTCCGCAAAAATCTGGATGAGCGGCTGAAAAAGCTGTCTGCCGAGGAAAAGAAAGACGATCTGCTGACCTTTGAGCAGCTCGGTGTAGATATGATGATGGTGGACGAGGCGCACTTTTTCAAAAACTGCTTTGTCTTTACAAAGCTGCGAAATGTGGCTGGTATTACAACCTCAAGCAGTCAACGTGCCTTTGATATGTTGCTCAAATGCCAGTATTTACAGGAAACGAATCAGGGGCGTGGCGTAGTATTTGCAACCGGCACCCCGATCAGCAACTCTATTTCCGAGCTATTTGTCATGCAGCGGTACTTGCAGCCGCAGGAGTTGGAACGCTTTGGCTGGTCCTACTTTGATACCTGGATCGCCCATTTTGCCAAACGAACCTCTGTGCTGGAATTGAAGCCGGAGGGCGGCGGCTATCGGATGCGTGATCGTTTTGTCCGCTTCTACAATCTCCCTGAACTGATGGCGGTCTTTCGTGAGGTCGCTGACATCAAAACAGCGGATATGTTGGATATTCCCGGACTTCCGGCTGTTCGCAGCGGTAAAGCGGAGATTGTTTCGGTGGAAGCGACCCCCGCACAGCAGGCAATCATGGCAGATTTTATCCTGCGGGCGGAAGCAATCCGAACCGGCCGAGTAAAGCCGGAAGAAGATAATATGCTGAAGCTGACCGGCGAGGCCCGCCTGATGGCGATTGACCCGCGCCTGATTCGACCGGATGCAGATGGTACAGGAAGTAAGCTGAATGTCTGTATTGAGGACGTTTATCAGGTCTGGAAGGACACCGCCGCCTCTGCTTCCACGCAGCTTGTCTTTTGTGATGTTGGCACCCCCAAAGCCGGGAAATTCAATGTATATGATGAAATAAGAAATGTGCTGCTGGCAAAGGGCGTGCCGGAATCGGAGATAGCCTTTGTTCACGACGCCACTTCTGAAGCACAGCGGCAGGAACTGTTTGAGCGTACCCGCCAAGGAAAAGTCCGTATCCTGATCGGTAGTACCGGCAAGCTGGGAACCGGCGTGAATGTTCAGAATAAGGTGATCTCCATTGACCATCTGGATTGTCCGTGGAAGCCCTCTGACATTACACAGCGAAATGGACGTGGGGTGCGACAGGGCAACGAAAACCCGGAAATTATGATAAAGCAATTCGTGGCCAAAGGGACATTTGATGCGTATCTCTGGCAGATTCAGGAACAGAAATTGCGGTATATCACGCAGATTCTTACCGGGAAACACATTGCCCGCTCCTGTGAAGATGTGGACGAAACCGTCCTGTCTGCCGCACAGTTCAAGGCAGCAGCTACCGATAATCCGATGGTTGCACAGAAGATGGAACTGGAAAACCGGGTCACGGAATTGAAAATCCTGCGGGGTGCGTGGAGTAACGAGCAGCTTTCTTTGGAGCGCAAAATCAGCACTATTTATCCTGGGCAGATAAAGCGGTATGAAAAGGAAATCGACCAGATCGGTGAGGACATTAAACTACTGAACCAATCGGCCGGCAGCGACTTTTCGATTGTCCTGGACGGCAAACGCTATACAGAACGGTCAGAGGCCGGAGAAGCCTTTGGGCTGCTCTATCGCATGATAAAAGAAGGAGCAAAGGACGATTCGGAAGAATTTGAGATTGGTGCTTATCGCAGTTTTCCGTTGTATCTGTCGGTTGGTTATGTTTCACGATTGGTTTTGAGATATAACCACCACTACACAACGGAAGTAGGAACTTCCGCTTTAGGTGCTATCACCCGCATTGAACACCTTGCCGAACGGATTCCCGGCTATCTTAAAGAAGCCCAGCGTGAGTTGGAGGAAGTGCAAAAACAACTGGCGGTTGCCCAACAACAGGTTGGACAGCCGTTTATTTATGAGGATGAGTTGTCGGAAAAGGTTGCCCAACTCACGGAAATCAATACCAAGTTGGAGTTTGAGTCATTACAGGAAAGCGAGGTGATTTTGGATGAAAACGGACAACGATCTGATGGCGAGGAAGATTGGGATTCTGAAAGAGTTCCTTCCTGCGCTTCTGCCGAAGTATAAGATCATGCTGCTGGAGGCATTCAGCCCCCATGACCTTCTCACGGCGTATATCAAAAATACGCTGGCGGGCTACCCCCGTCTGGAAGATCAGAACCTGGATGACCTGACGGTGGAACTGCTGTACCCCACTGACGAGGCGGCGGAACACTGTATCAAAGAGTTTCTTGCTCTGCGCCTGGACGATGACAACGAGCATGAGCTGGAGCAGTGATGTGAGGTGGTGATATATGGGCGAGAAACATTCGGCTGTCGGCTATCTCTTTCGAGAAGGCGCTTTTTTGCCAGCCCAAGAAACGAAGCCGGTCCGCAATGAGTTTGGCCTGGACCTGTTTCAGCACAAAGGCTCCGTTTATGAAGGAAAAACCGGGCTGCAATTCTGTTCTCTCCAGCAGGCGGAGGACTTGGCCGGTTTCGTCGAGAAGCATGGCGGTATTGAAAAAGTCCAAAAGCTGATTGCAGACAGTTTGGAACGCACTGGTCTTTCTCCCCGCTATACCCGACCGGATGAAAAGAAAAAGGACATCTTCCCGCCAAAAGAAAAAGACGAGAACCGGGTTTTTGCCAAAGACCTGATGGGCAACAAGCACTACTACTACCGCTTCTACAACGAAAATGGCATTGAACTCTACACAATGGAGAAGAAACGTGAGTTCTTCCAAACGGTTTATATTCCATGTGACGGGTTTATGGTGGGCATTGACCAGCGGCATCGACTTGAGGAAGTCCTGAAATGGCTGCCCACGCTGGAGCATGGTATCCGGGGTGAGATCGAGAGGGTTTTCAATCAGAGCATGGAAGCCCCGGATCGGTGGGCTGATCTGGGATTTGCCAATCTGCTTGGACGGTATGAGGAAGCAAAAGCCCACAATGCCCCCATTGCTGCGGAGCGGCAGCGGCAAGCTGATGAAAGGCGGGCGCAGCAAGAAGCCCGTGAACAACAGTTGACACAAGAACGACAGGCCCGTTACGATTCCGCCATCCGTGAGGCCGAAGGAAATATTATGGCGGGAAAGGAGGTGATAAACCGGGAGATCAACGGAAAATCTCTCATTATGCAGCTCTTTCGGGAGCATGAAATTCCTGTTCCTCTCAAAACGCAGGGCTGGATCATCAATTCGCTTCACAGTATCCGGTATGACCCCCAAATCGGAGAATGGAACTACCGTTACTTCAAAGGCAGTCGGAACAGCACCAAAATGTTTGACCTGCTTTCCAAACTGTCCGCTGCGATTCAGACCCGACAGCAGTTTGAAGAACACGGGGCATCCCCGCCGGACACCCCTGTGTTGGACTGTGAGGAAGAACAGGATATGGAACTGTAAATCTGGTTTTTGAAAGGAGCCAATATGAAAAAAGCAATTTTGAGCGTATCCGCTGCCGCCGCCATGATTGGCGGCCTTTTCTATTTTGGCTGGTATCGCAACCGCCACGGCGCCAACTAAGCAAATCGACCTGTCTGGAAGGAGGTGAAGCGATATGCCGATGACAGCAACAATGGCGCCCTACACCCTTTTCATCCTGGATGATGATACCCCTATGAACCCTCGTGAGGATCACGACTGTCTGGGGAAAATGGTCTGCTGGCATAGCAGATACAGTCTGGGCGAGAAACACGATTATGATGAGCCGAGCGATTTCCTGCGGAGCCTGCTGTTTTCTGAATACTCCAGCGGCCACGACCGTAACAATCCGGTTTTTGCATTTCTTAAATCCGGCAAAGCCAAGGATGCCCGTCTGGAATACAACCGCTCCACACGGGAGTGGGAATTGCGGGAGAATCAGCACTGGAGTTCAGACAGCGATTGGTATGTGACCTCCAGTTATGCGGCCTCGTTGAAAGATGAAGTCCCGGACTGGTTTTTGGATGATTGCCTTTCTGCCCTCTCCACCGGCGAACTGTTTTCGCTGGTAGAGCAAATGGATGGCATGGTGATTCTTCCTCTTTACCTGTACGATCACAGCGGAATCACCATGAACACCTGCGGCTTTTCTTGCCCGTGGGATTCCGGTCAGGTTGGCTGGATCTACGCGGATAAAGCGATGATCGAGCAGGAATACGGGAAAATCACTCCTGAAATATTGGAGAAGGTTCGTCAAACGCTGGAAGCCGAAGTCAAGGAGTACGACTACTACTTGACGAACCAGTGCTATGGATTCCAGCTTTTCAAGGAAGATGTGGAGGTGGATAGCTGCTGGGGATTCCTGGGGGAAATCCGGGATGTTCAGGATGCTGTAAAGGAGTATCTGCCGGAGGACTGCAACCCGGCAATCGTTGAATCGCTCCAATTTCAGTATGAGGAACCGGACATCGACGAGTATTTGGAGCGATTGCAGGAAGAAACGGAGGGATTAGACTGTGAGCCTGGATAACGCAGTGAATGTTTTCATTCTGTATGGCTGCACCTTGAGTAAGGAGCGAAGTTCCATGCGAATCGTGGCCGCCACTACGGATGAAGAAATGCTGCATACCATCATCGGCGCCCAAATCCTCGGCGGCACAATGGACTACCGGGGCTTCAGCAACATGAAGGGCTTTGAACAGTTCCGGGCGGCCTGCCGTTCCGGTGATGTTCAGTATAGCAATCTGGACTATGGCTTTGTGGAGCAGACGGAAAATCTGATGCTCCCGGACTGTGCAAAGGAGCCGCAGTTTGAGAAAGCATATCGGCTGCTGAACCTGTCCGACCATGAGTTCAATGCCATCCGCAACGGTTCTCTGGAGAGCCTGGGCGAAAATCGCACCCGTTTGATTCTGGATAAGGCGCTGTCCTGGGCGGCACAAAACTATGCCGGATGGGACTTATACCGCCATTTGAGAGAAGAACTCGGCATGAGCAACGAGGAAATCGGAAAAGCCGGATTTGAGCTGGATGAGTTCTATGAGAACGAAGCGGCGGACTCTGCGGAGTACGAAGTGGAGGCTGACTATGGCGAAGAACTTTAATTCTGCTGCTCTGCCGGAACATTGCTATGCGGTTCTCCCCAGCTCCGGGCAGCTCATAGAAGTCCGGCGCGGCGAAAAGGGCTACTATCCCTGCGCCTATTCCACCGGCGACCGTGAGTATAACAAGGTTCTGGCAAATCAGTTCAATGCCCATGAGGGCATTTCAAAGGCACAGGCGGAGGCTATGCTGGCCGGGTCCATGTTTGGCTGGAATGTTCCTGCCGCCGATCCCGCCCGTTACGATGCGGAGGGCATCCCGATCCAACCGGGAGAAAAGAAAGCGCCCACCAGATCGCCGGAGTATCAGTACGAGCAGGCAAAACTCATTCGGCAACACTACCAGCCCGGATCAAAGGTTGTGCTGGATGAGAATATGGAAGATCCCTACTGTGAAATGCCTGCGGGACTGACCGGCATCGTGGATTCCGTTGACGATCTGGGGCAAATTCATTGTCATTGGGAGAATGGTTCTTCGCTGGCGCTTATTCCGGGCGTTGACCATTTTCATCAGGATATGACTCAGGAGCCTGGGATTGAGAGCAGCGAAGAACAGGAGCCTGATTTGGAACTGTGAGGTGATGTGATATGAGAAGAAGCGCCGCTGCGTATCAGAAATTTACCGAGGATGAGATTCGGAAAGCAAACAGCGTGGATATTCTATCCCTGGCCCGTGGCTATGGATATGAGCCGGAAAAGGCAGGCCGCAAAGCTGTCCACATGAAGCACAGCGGCGGGCTTTACATCTTCCCCGAAAACAATCGCTTTTTCCAATGGACGGGTCCTGATGATGGAGTCAAAGGCGGCGCCATTGATTTTGTCATGCGGGAAGAAAACCTGTCCTTCCCCGAAGCGGTGGGCAAGCTGATCGGCAAGGAGTTCTCTCCATCCGTAAAGCAGGTGGTTCCCTATGAAAAAAAAGAACGGGAGCCGCTGGTGCTGCCCGAAAAGGCAGACAACATGAAGCGGGCCTATTGGTATCTGGTTTCTGTCCGAGGTATCAGCCCTAAAATCGTAAGCCACTTTATGAATCGGAAGATGATTTATCAGGAAAAGAAGTATGGCAACTGCGTGTTTGTAGGCTACGATGCGGAAGGAACCGCCCGGTACTGCTCCATGCGGGCGGCCAGAGATAACAGCTCCTTCAAAATGGATGCGACCGGCTCTGATAAAAGCTACCCCTTCTTCCACGAGGGCAAAACCGATCTGCTGATTGTCACCGAGGCACCCATCGACCTGATGAGCCATGCTTCTATTGCCGCTGACTTTTATGGGCGTGACTGGATGCAAGATCACCGTATCTCTACCGGTTGCCTTTGGAATGGAGCCATTGACCGTTATCTGGAAGGCCATCCGCAGATCAAGCGACTGGTGTTTGCAGTGGACAATGACTATCTGGCCCGTGACAAGAATGGGCAACTGCGAAATTGGGGGCAGCTTACAGCGGCAAAATGGATGAAGGCATACACCGAAAAGGGATATGCCTGCGCGGTTCATGTGCCGCATTTGAATGACTTTAACACCGACCTGGTGGAAATGCGGAAGGGGCGTTCTGTGGAGGATTTAGACCGTCAGCGTATGGCGGAGCTGGAAACCGCATTTGAACAGAGCGCCGAGGAAGAACCGGAACAAGGTATGGAGGTGTAAAATTGGCAAAAATCAAAACCTTTGAATTGGATCGCTGGAGTGAGCCGGATGAAAAGCGGCGTGTCCGGCACATCGGCATGGCCGACGCAAAAGAAACCTTTGACAGACTGCAAACGCACCTGGAACTGAAAGGTCTGCTCCCGGATGAGTATTTCCTGTTCTCCGATGAACTGACGGGCGAGCTGCCTGAATTTGACCAGGCGCTCTGTATTCCCAATTTTGGGGCCAGCGAAGGTATCTATCTGGACATTTCCCTGGCCTGCCGCGACAAAGATGGCAAGCGCTATTTTCAAAACTTTGCCACCGGCAAGACATTGGGAGAAACTGCGGACGACTATTACAGGATGTTCCGCATTGCTGCCGAATGTTCCCTGATGCTCAATGGCCGTGGAAATACCTATGAACAGAAAAAAGTGGACATCGTTCTGACCGAGCAAGAAGCAGAGGCCGTGGGAACTGTGGTGGATATGGAACTCTGCGGCCACCATCCGCCGGAGGCCGAGGCCATTTTGAACTCTGCGCTGGAGAAGATCGACCGGATCGCCTTTGCAAAAGTCCAGACCATCACCTGTCACGGGAAAGACGATTACTCCCTCTGGTTGGCGGAGATTCCCAAAGATATGCTGCACTCCATCCTGCGTGAAGCCTGCGAACGGGTTGGAACCCTGGATGAACTGATGGGCGCAATGAACCCGAAGGACGGGTATGAAATGCGACTGTTCATTCAGACACCGGGACGGCAGTTTGCGTTCTACCGTATCCCTGAACGGCTCTCCAATCTGGAGGACTACGCCAATGAGGGCTGCTCTGTCCGAGGAACAAAGGACGAAATCATGGCGGAGATTTTTACCGAGTGGGCGCCCGCCCAAGAAGATCTGGAAGATGACTTTGAACTGTGACAGCCCGCACTTTTCTTTTCATCTGTACCTGCCCGCCCCCTGCGGGGGCGCCCCGCAACCGGAATCCGCAGGCCACGCCCTGCGGTTCTCGGTTAAGGCAGGAATAGCCGTCATACCTGACGGCGGGCTGACAGCTTGAAAGCAGTGCTTTCAACGGGTTTGCGGGTTTTTGAATCGGTATGACTTTCAAGTTCCGGTGTGATTTTTGTCACACCTCTCTTTTCAGCCATTCTACCCGCCGATTCTAACCATTCTAACGCCGAGAATGTGAGAAGTATTGGTTGGGGCCAGTTGTCTGGCACTCACTCATTTGAAAGGAGGATTGATTTGAAGGAATCGCCCATTAAAACAGAGCGCAAGACGCTCCATCTGCCGGAAGATACAGTTCGGGCGCTCAATAGACTGGCAGCCAAGAATGGGACGGACTTTTCCAAAGAAGTGCGCAGGGCGATTGACGAATATCTGGATTTGGAAACCACCGCCGAAAATATTGACATGATAAACGGGGTCATCCGGCAGGAACTCAGCGGGCAGCTCAAAGCCCTGGGGAACCGGTTGGCCGGACTGATAAATCGCCTGACGATCATATCGGCTGCGGGCTATTATGCCAACATTGCCATTATTGCAGACCTCATTGACCAAGATCGCTATTCGTCTTTTGAAAAAATTGAGTCGGCGGCCCGAAAGCGGGCATTAGCATTTGCCAATCAGAAAAACGCGGATGCGCTGCGTACTTTCATGGATGACGAGGAAATGCAGAAAGCCATCCATGCCGTACAAGGAGGTTCCCGTGTCGATTCTGATTTATAAGCAGCGCCACCGGCACCCTAACTATAAGAAAACTCCAAAAGGCAACTATGCCCATATCGGCTACATTGCAACTCGTCCCGGTGCCGTGAAGAATGAGGGGATGCGCCACGGACTGTTTGGCAAGCTGGAGCCGGGGGCGGTCAAAGAGTTTGACACCTGGCAGGAAGCCGCCCGCCTGGTTCGGGAGCTTTCCTATCGTCGGGTCAATATGTATCGTGGTATTATCTCTTTTTCACCTGAAACGGCTGCTGAATTGGGACTGTCCGATCATAAAGCGTGGGAGGACTATATTGACCGCCACATTTTGACCCTGGCAAAGTTCAATGGAATCCGAGTGCAGGATTTGCAATGGGTGGCCGCCCACCATAACGAAAAAGGCCATCCCCACATCCATGTGGTGTTCTGGAATAAAAATCAGCGAACAATGGTCCCTTTTGTCCATCCAAGCATCCCGGATAAAATCCGAAAACAACTCATTCGAGATACCTTTGCCGAGCGTATCAAAGAGTATTGCGAGGCCAAACAGCGGGCAAAGGAACACCTGTCGGCCATCACAGACGAAATGATTGACGAGTTTGAGAAGTACATGGAGCATCTTCACCCGCAGGAATATCGCCGCCTGCGTGAAGCGTTTGGGCGTATCACGGATGATGAGCTGGGGACTTCCCCTTTGGATAGCGTTGTTGGTGCAATGAAGATCGCCCCCTTTATCCCACGCCTGTTCGCGCTGAAGGAGAAAATGCCGAAAAAGGGGCGGCTGTATTACAAATTGCTTCCAGAGGATGTGAAGGCCGAATTGGATGCCTTTGTTGCCTTCTTGAAGGAAAACAACGGGTACATCCGCAATTTGGTACAGGACTATGCAGAGAGCAAGACCCGTCTTGCCATGCTCTATGACACTGACCCGGCGCACATCAAAGAACAGCAGGAAAAGGCTGTGGCGGAGGCCGATAAGCTGATTGCCAATAAAATTCTCAATGTGATCCGTACCATGCTGTGCAAAGACCGTGAGGTTCAGTCTTTTGAATATACAGAGGCCCGCAAAGCCTATTTCACCGAACAGATGATTTGCGAGATTTTAATTGCTTTGGAGCAGACTGCCATGAGCCTTGATATGGAATATGATGACCGGCAAAAGGCCATGAGTACCGATCTGTCAAAGGCAGCCCGAAAAGAGTGGTATCTGCGCCACAAAGATAAAGGCATGGAGCCATAGCAACCCGCAATTAAATATATTGTCGAAAAGTTTTGCGGTTATAAACCGCAAAACAAATTGACCACCTGCTTGTTTTGCGGTATAATAATTACAAATGGAGGTGGTCATAATGATTGATAGACCGTTATATGTGGATAAGATCATGGCCTATGTAGATACTCCCTTTGTAAAAATCCTTACAGGAGTGCGCCGCTGCGGAAAATCTACCATATTGAAAATGATTATGGAAAGGCTGAAAACGGAACGAAATATTCCAGAAAATCGCATTATAAGCTGCCGTTTTGATTCTATGGAATATGAGGATATGACGGCAAAGCAGATCTACACACTCTTGAAAGAAAAGCTCTCCCCTGTGGGCAAGACTTATTTGTTTCTGGACGAGGTTCAAGAAATCAAGGGATGGGAAAAGATTGTTAATTCGTTGGCGTCCGATTTTGATGTTGACTTGTATATTACAGGCTCCAACTCCAGAATGATGTCCTCTGAAATAGCGACCTATCTTACTGGCAGATATGTTTCCTTCCGCATTTTCACCCTGTCTTTTGGCGAATATCTGATGTTCAAAAGCAAATTCGCCAATGTTGGGGAGCCGAAAACAGAACTTGCCAATTATGTCCGCTTGGGCGGGTTCCCAGCAACTCATTTACAGGCGTATTCTCAGGATGAAATCTATACGATTGTCCGGGATATATACAACTCCACAATTTTTTCGGATATTGTAAAACGAAATCAAGTTCGGAAGATCGACCAGTTGGAGCGTGTTGTAAAGTACACATTCAGCAATGTCGGTAACACCTTTTCCGCAAAGTCGATTGCGGATTACCTGAAATCAGAACGGCGATCCCTTGATAACGAAACCGTTTATAGCTATTTGGATAAGCTGGAAAAGGCGTATCTGCTTCACCGTTGTTCGAGATATGATTTACAGGGTAAGGAAATCCTGAAAACGCAGGAAAAATTCTATCTGGCTGATGTTGCCTTGCGGTACAGTGTTCTCGGCTATAACGCGGACAGCGTTGCTTCCAGTCTGGAAAATATCGTGTACTTGGAACTTTGCCGACGGGGATATACAGTCTATGTGGGGAAAACCAGTGATGGTGAGATTGATTTTGTAGCAGTCAGACAAAACGAAAAAATTTATGTTCAGGTTACGCAGGAAATCAACTCAGAAAAGACAGAAAAGCGAGAATATAACCGCCTGCTTGAAATACCCGACAATTATCCCAAATTTGTTCTCACAACAGACGAATTTGCCGGTGGGAACTATGAGGGAATCAAGACAATGCACATAGCGGATTTTCTGCTTAGTGCGGAGTATTGACATCTGAAAAAATTGATATTGCCATACAGAAAAGCAGTCCTGCGGGGCTGCTTTTTCTGTTTTCAAATGATTGTGGAAATCAAAAAGTGACCGGCCGCCCGGTTCCAGAAAGGAGAAAGGATGATAGCAGCGAACACTTCCTATAAGCAAAATGGTGTGCCGGTGTCGATTCCGAGCGGTTCGTATGGCATTGCCCATTTGACGGTTCACCAATATGAATACCCCAAAGGACATCCCTGCCATAACTGCCCTTATACCCTGCGCACCTCTGTCCCGTCCTGTATGTTCCCTGAACGAAGGGATGGCGGCTGTCTATGGTACGATCTGAAAAAACAGCGGCGCCCTCCGCTGCCTGCGGTTTACCCCAAAAATCAGGCGGCGGCAGAGCGCATTTTTGCTTTCATTGAAATTCTCAAAGATGTGATGAAGCGAAAAGGTTATCAGGAAAGGAGGAAACCGATTGCGAAGTAAAACCGATTTTTACAGGCTGTTCTTTGAGCAGCTTGCCCGGCGCGGCTTTGATGTGAAGCGGTCCCAATCTTCCGATTACATCGCTGATATTTATTTCAAGAGCCAGCTTGTGGCCTATTTCTCCAAAGCCGATACGGTAATCCAGAACCCCTTTGTCACGGTAAAGGACAAACTCATTCGCCTTATCAACGATACGGCCCAGAACACAGCGAACAAAGCGGGTATCTGCCGCGACTGTCCTTATACCGACGCCAACGAGAAACTTCCCAATGGTTCTTATAAGCTGGCGGAATACAATGGCGTGACTCTCGCTTGCAAGGAGCATCATCTGTTTGGCTATGTGTTCTCCACCTACCGCACCGCCCCGGATTCCGGCGAAATGATGGCCCGCCAGATTTTTTACAACAAGGAATTTGCAGGACAGGATTTCGCCAAACGGAGCGGTTTAGTGGATGAACGTGCGCTGTTCACCGAAGAAGAACTCCGGGTCCTTCATGCGGGTTTGGTTAAGATGAGCATACTCGATCAGGATGTTTCCAACGAGGCCCGTGAATCTGTGGAACGGATTCTTGACAAAATCGAGGACATTATCCCGGAGCTGCGGGAGCAGGAAATAGAGTTTGACTTTGATATGGAGTTCGGCCAGCAGGAAGAAATGGAGATTGGAGGATAGCAAGCATGAGCAGCAAGAGAAATCAGACCATCGCTATCGCCCGTTTCCTGATGTATAAATACGGGCTGAACCAGCAGCTTGAGGGCATGACGGACGAAGAATACCTGGCGCATCCCATTGGCTTGGATGTGGGGCAATATGTAGCCGACCTGATGAAATACTGCCCGGAGCATATCGTCGATCAGGTCATGGAACATCAGGATGCTCTTTTGCGGCGCCTGGGTACGGATTACCTCACCGTCATAGCTTATATGCCTTATGAGGAAGATGGAGGGACAAAGTATGCGTGATGGACGCCCGAATCCTGATATTTGGGGAAACATCATCACCTGCGGGGAGATCGCCGTGGGCATTTACGAGATCGTCGGCACAAAGAAACGTGGGCTGGAAGTGCCGAAGGCCCTGGCCGAAGAAATCCTGCCGGAATCTGTGATGGAACAGGCTGCACAGGACGGTGAGAACCTTTGTTTTACCGACCCTGTTTCCAACGCCATCGTTGCGGACGCCCTGCTGGAACAGGAGCTTGTTACTGATCCGCAGGCGGCGGCCCGTCTGGACGCAATCCGGCAGCTTGATGATGTGACCTATGATACGGCCTTTGAACCGCCTGTTTCAGACTATGAGCTGGACGGGCTGGACTTGGAAAGATAGGAGTTTGCAATGAAAATCCTGGATTTCGACCTGGAAGGAAGTCACTTCATCATCGAAGCAGACATTTCGCCGCGCCAAGAGGCGGATGATATGGAGTGTCAATGGCTCCGGTACGACTTTGATAACACGCAGGTTTATAAAGAAACGGACGGCGTTGTTTCGCCGTTCCAAATTACAGCCGTTGCCTGGGCTGGCTACCAACTGACTGCCGATCATGCGTTGAAAGATGTGATCGGACGCATTTCCCGCAATGAAACCGGTAAGCTGACCGTTCATTATGTCTGTCCAGAACTTCAAGAGTTTTTTGATGAACTCAAAAAATATCCGGCAATCAGCGGGGAACGAACGATTCCGTATTTCATTTTTCACGGCGGCGATATTGCAAAACTGGCGTATGCAACCAATGAGTTTCTGTATTACGAGGACAGTAACTATATGCCGCTGATGTTCCGTACCGTTGACGGTACTCTTGTTTCCGATAATGAATTTGCCGATATGGGCCTTTATGAATCCGAGGAAAATGTTGAGAACGGCACAGAACACATTTTGCCGTTCACAGATTACGGTTCCGATGCGGAAAGCGCCTGTGATTTAGAGGACGAGGAAGATCTGGAAATTTGAAACTCAGAGGTTTGCGGACTATGTTTCGTCGCCGGTGTGCAGTTTTCAGCGACTTTTGCACCGTCCGTCTGTTGGGTGGATGGGCTTAATTTGGAAAGGTAGGTGTTACTTTGAGGCTGGTCTATATTTCTTCCCCTTTGCGGGGAGATATGGAAAAGAACATGGAAAAGGCAAAGGACTACTGTGCTTATGCGGCATCCTGCGGCGTGATTCCTTTGGCGCCGCACACGATTTTCACACAATATCTGAATGACGCAGTGCCGGAGCAGCGGGAGCAGGGCCTGCGAATGGGCCACGAACTGCTGGAACGCTGCGATGAACTCTGGGTTATGGGCGACACCATCTCTCAGGGAATGAAGGACGAAATTGGTCTGGCTACTTTTCTGCAACTCCCGATTCTATATGTATCCGACGATATGGTGAAGAATCAGACAATGATCCGCCAGTCGGATCGCCCTCTGGACATAAATGACTGCATCCCCGACAGTAGCCAGTACAACTACGAAAATCAATTTCTGGTTCTCAAGCCTGGGGTGAGCAGCAAGGGCGAGGACATGACTGCCGACGACTCCATCTGGTATGCCCGTAACGGTTTTGGATGTATTTATGGAGCCAGAGGTCAGGCCGTGTACGCAGAAAGCCTGTTGACCGGCAAATACATTCATTGGGAACGACATGACTTCTGTGGCATTGTCAAGCCGGAAAGTTTGAAAGAATGGCTTCTGGATAAGCCGGTCAGAAATGAGGCTGCCGAAGAACTCACCAAGTTTGTCACTCCTGAACTTATCAGCGCAGCCAAACAGAACCATACTGCTTGCGGCTATCCTTTTCTGATCGGGTATGCCCCTGCGGAGGGCGGTCTGCATGAAGCGTTCTGCCTGGACCCCGATCCGGTTAATCTTGCATCTTTTATTGTGAAGATGGGGAAAGAGCGCGGCGACCTGATGATTTGTACTCCGTTGGATACCCCGTTTTTGAACACCTTTGGGACATTCATTGACCGCTGCGAGGATCAGGACTTTTTGCAAAAGCATCTATTGCCGGTCCTGGTTCCCATGCAGATGGGCGAAACGGAGCCGCAGGAAATCAAGCTGACCGAGGATCAAGACAATGAAGCGTTTCTGGATGATTTTGCGGTTGAGGATGATATGGAATTATGAAAACAAAGCCTAAACTGATGGTATGTGCGCTGATTTTCGTTTCCGGTGCGATTCTCAACCTGTTTTTCTCAACAGCAGTTCACGGTCTGTTGACAAGGGAGATTACCCGGCTTTCACTTCTCCCCATCGGGGACTGCCTTGCCAGTCTGTTTTCCAGCCGCCAGCACATGATGTTGTATCTGTGCCTGCAAGGGTTTGTAAGTGTGCTGGCGGTTATGTTCTTCCTTACCAACATGAGGCCGTATGAATCAGACCTGGACACGATCACCCCGGAGATCCAGACGCCCAGGGCTGTGGGCCAATACCAGCACGGTTCAGCCCGGTGGATGACCGATTCCGAGAAGGACAAAGCGTTTGATAGCTACATTCTTGACCCGCACAACCCAACGATCCGGCAGCTCTTAGATACCGGATACGATGGTTTGGATTTTCTCAAAGAAAAATAAGGAGGCGATAAATTGAAGTTGAACCTTCATCCCAAAGGTATTCCCAAGCAGGAGCCTTTGGGAGCGGATACTCCGCTGAAAAAAGGCGGTGTGGTGGTAGGTATGCGAAAGGAGGGCGATAAAGAAAAAATCTATTTTGTCGGTGATGACTGCCACCTGCTCTGCGTCGGCGCCACTCGCTCCGGTAAATCAAGGTGTCTGGTTTTGGAAAGCATCTGCCTTTTGGGACTTGCTGGAGAATCCATCTTCTGCTCCGATCCTAAAGCCGAATTGTTCCACTATACCGCTGACTTCCTGAAAAAGTTGGGCTATGAGGTTTTGGTGCTGGACTTCAAAAACCCTGAAAAGAGTATGCGCTACAATCTGCTCCAGCCCATCATTGACGCCATCAACGAGGGCAACACCGACCGGGCAGAAATGCTGGCCTGGGACTTGACGAACAATCTGGTTGGTAAGCCAGAGGGCGAAAAGATTTGGACAAACGGCGAATGTTCCATCATAGCGGCCGCCATTCTTTGCGTGGTGTGCGACAACCAAAAAAGGCCGGAATTTCAGAACATGACCAACGTGTATTGGTTCATCTCGGAAATGTGCCGCACCATCGGGAATAAGATGCCGCTGTTGGAGTATGTCAAGAAACTCTCTCCGTCCCACCCGGCACGGGCGCTTCTGTCCATTTCCGATGTGGCCCCATCCCGCACCAGAGGCAGCTTCTACACCTCTGCCCTGACCACCCTGCGGCTGTTCACCTCGAAGTCCATCTACGCTATCACCCATACCAGCGATTTTACCCTTACGGACATGGGCAGCAAAAAGCAGGCGTTGTTTGTGATCCTGCCGGACGAGAAAACCACCTTCTATCCCATCGCCTCTCTCATTGTGTCGCAGCAATATGAGCTTTTGGCAGAGGCGGCAGACCGGCGTGGCGGGCGCCTGGAACGACGTGTCAACTTCATCCTTGACGAGTATGGCAACTTTACTCCCATCAGCGACATGACCAACAAACTGACCGTAGCAGCTGGCCGTGGGATGCGATATGCGCTGTTTGTGCAGGGTTTTGACCAACTGAAAGAAAAGTACAGCGACAATATCGCCAACACCATTAAGGGCAACTGCCAGGTCTGGGCGTATCTGCAAAGCGATGACCCGGAAACGCTACGGGAGATGTCCGACAAACTCGGCAGCTACACCACATCCAGTTACCAGCTTTCGGCCAGCAACGGCAAATACACAACCCCCTCTAACTCCCAGAGCGTCAGCCTGACCGAGAGAAAGCTGCTCAATACCGATGAAGTTCGGCGCGTCAAGCGTCCCCATCAAATCATCACCAGCCGCGACCACCCCGCTATGATGTATGCGCCCGACCTTTCTCAGTGGATGTTCAACAAGATGTTGGGGTTAGGAGATATGGAGCATAACCGCAGGCTGCGGGAAGAACGGGAACAGAAGCGGCCAATCATCACCGACACGAAGCAGGAAATCGCATTGTGGAACATCTGGATTTACTACCAGAAAGACATCATGCGCCGCCTTGCACAGCAAAAGGGCGCTATGGGCGGCGGTCTTGATGATGATTAACTCATAGGAGGTTTTGAATGAAAGAGAAAATCAACCAGACGGCGGGCAGGCTGAAACAGACTGTCCGGGCGGCAGGTGCTGGAATCGCCACACTTGCCGCCTCTTTTTTTATGTCCGCACCGGCTTATGCCGCTGGTGTGCAGGACAGCCAGATCGTCAAGGGAACCGAGCAGTTGATCGGTGATGTGACAACCTGGCTGATGGTGCTGGCGCCGGTTGTGGCCGGTCTGCTTATCATCTATTTCTGCATCCGGCGCGGCATGGCTGACGAGATGGATCAGAAAAAGTGGAACAACCGCATTGTGGTGGCGGTGGTGTCCTGCATTGGCGCCGTACTCGGTTCCGCCACCCTGAACCTGATTCTCGGCTACTACCAGTAAGCTGGGATACATTCCGTAGTACAGGCAATTTCCGCGCCTTACTAAATAAATCACTTTATTAACAGGAGGAAAAAACTATGGCTAACTTCATCCGCAACACTCAGGTTAAGGCTATGACTTCTATCTGGACTGCCAAGCAGAAGGCCCGTGAGCTGGCCGACCGCACGGCGACGGCGCTGACCGACCGCACCGGTCAGGGAACGCTGGATGTGGCAATCACTGTGCTGATCTCCATCGTCCTGGGCGCCCTGATCCTGACCGGTCTGTACCTGATCGTGGACGACACCGTGCTGCCCACCATCACCCAGCGCATCAAGGATATGTTCGACTACGGCGGCTGATTGAAATAAGCAGCGGCGGGGCCACCGGCCCCGCCCTAATTTTTAACAGGAGGTTTTTCAATGGAGTTCAAAGCGGAAATCAAAAAGACTTTTACCGGTCCCGACAAACTGCGGGCAGTGTGCAGCGTGATCCTGGACGATTGCTTTCTGGTGAAGAATGTGCGGGTTGTCGAGGGCGAAAAGGGACTGTTCGTGTCCCTGCCCAGCCGCCGCAATGTCAAGGGCGAGTGGGTGGAGCATTGCTTCCCCATGACGAAGGAACTGCGGGCGAAGCTCTCCGCTGCCGTACTGGAAGCGTATGAGGTCGCCGTGCAGAACGAAGAAGCTGCCGTGTCCTGATTGCCCGCCATATTCCAATCCCTATTGGGGGCGGCCGAGCGCCGCCCCTAGAAAGGAGGTGGTTGCTGATTGGAATATATCTTAGTGCTGCTGATCGTGGCCCTGCTGAATGGAGCAATCGCCTATATTGATGGGCTGATGGAAGGGATTATCCCTCTTACCCTGTACGCAGAGCAGTATATGTCCACTTTGGCCGGGGTCGATCTGTTTCAGTCCCTGTTTGATATTGTGTTCGGCTTTGGCGTGTCCCTGATTGTACTGAAGTTCCTGAAAAAAGGCTTTGAAACCTATGTCCTGTGGTCAGACGGGGACGCTGACGAGGAACCCATTGCCATCCTCACAAACTTCTTCAAGGCAATGGCCGTGGCAATCTGTTTCCCTACTATGTATGACTGGCTTGCCACGATTGTAGAGGAAATGAGCAACAAAATGTTGGAGGCCATCGGCCTTGCCACCGCTTACGATTGGGCGGGCTGGGTATCCGGCATTTCGACAATGGGGCTTGTGACGGCCATTTTTGGCCTGGTATTTGTCATTGTCTATTTCATTCTTTATTTCCAATTCCTGATGCGCGGGCTTGAAATCCTGATTTTACGAGTGGGTATTCCGTTGGCCTGCGTAGGTCTGATTGACAACGACAAAGGCGTGTTCAAGCCCTACATGAGCAAGTTCTTCCAGTCTGCGCTCTCTGTGGTGATTCAGGTTTCCCTTGCGAAATTGGGGGTTGGCCTGATGATGAATATGCACATTTTCTGGGGCGTGGCCTGTATGATTCTTGCGGTTCGGACACCGAAGTTCCTTCAGGACTTCCTCATTACGACCGGTGGCGGTGGCGGCGGCGCCATTGTCAACAACGCATACCATTCTGTGCGGCTGGTGCAGATGGTCAAGGGCATGGGAAAGTGAGGTGATGGCCGATGGTGACAATGGACGATATTTCAAATGCCATCATCCTGCTCGTGCGAGTTGGTGCGGTAGCCCGTTTTATCTACTGCCTGGTGCGCTTGACCGCAGCCGAGGAACAGGCGGCGCAGTACAAAAAGCGCGCCCGTAACACGGTGATCTTCTACATCATCGCAGAATCCATCTGGCAGATCAAAGACTTGATTCTGTACTACTATTCCTGACAGGAGGTGCAAATGGACGAAGATTTGAAACTCTATATCCCTCTGGGGGTAAAGCCGGAAGCCGAGTTGTTTACCGGCTTTGGGAAAAAACAGCTTTTTCAATCCATTGTGGGGTCCCTGGTGATGGGCGGCATAGCGGCGCTGGCCTGGCTCTTTACCGGGAATGTGACCACCACCGTTATCCTGGCCCTGGCCGGTATCTTTGGCTCTGTGATGATGACTACCAAAGACCAGAGCAATTTGTCCGTGGTGGATCAGGTGCAAAACCTGATTCGCTTTTTACGCGGACAGAAAATCTACCCGTATCGTTACGGGGATGAATGGGGGCTTGAGTGATGTACGCAACCATTCCGGTCTACTACCCCTCGCTGGAGGAAGCCGCCCGAAAGGATGAAGCGGCTCTCTGGTGTGACAGCTACAATATCAATATGTCCTGCCGCAACTTCATTCAGGATAAGGCCATGACTGCCTTCAATACCCGTGAACTGGATGCCTTTATCGAAGAATTGGTGCGCTGTTATGGAACAGAGCGGGCGATGTATGTGCTGTCCCGTACCATCCAGTTTTCCGATTGGGATGCACGGTTCGATCAGGCCGTGCTTGACCGAGCGGGCAAAACGGACTTCCCCGACACAAGAGAGCCGAGGGAGGCACATCAGGTAGACCCAACCACCCGATATGTCACGGAGATTGATCCGCGTGTTGTAAACGCCGTCTTTGTTAGGCTGATGGAGCTTGAGGACGAACAGGAAGAAACCAACCACATGAATGAAATCGAGCAGGATGAGCTTGACGAGGATATGACGGCAGAACTGTGAGGCTGCCGATGGAGCAGATGACATTTCTGGATTTCTTCGCAGGCATCGGCGGTTTCCGCAAGGGCTTTGAGCTATGCGGGATGCGCTGTGTGGGGCATTGTGAGATTGATAAGTATGCCGACCGCAGTTACAGAGCCATTCACGATGTAAAGGAGGATGAATGGTATGCAGCCGACATCACAAAAGTCGCCCCCGCAGATCTCCCCAGAGCAGACCTGTGGGCAGGAGGATTCCCGTGTCAGGACATTTCGGTCGCTGGCCGCCAGCGAGGGCTTGACGGAGCAAGAAGTGGACTCTTTTTTACACTTGCTCAACTCGTCAAAGGCCAAAGTCCTGAAAATCGACCCACATGGATTGTCCTTGAAAATGTTAAGAATCTCCTATCCATTCATGGAGGATGGGACTTTGCGACCGTTCTCGATACGCTGGCCTCACTCGGCTATCATGTCGAGTACGGACTTCTCAATACAAAGTATTTCGGCCCCCCTCAAAATCGTGAGCGAGTGTTCATTGTCGCTTGCCGACATCCTGGAGCCGGACGCGGACCCAAAATATTTCCTGTCCCCGCAGGCAGTGGCAAAGCTCTTATCCAACTCATAGGTGGTATGCAGGGGCAGCGCGTCTATGACCCGGCAGGCATCAGCGTAACAATGGCTGCACAGTCTGGTGGCTGGGGAGGAAAGACCGGTCTGTATTTCGTTGACCTTTGCAATGGCAATCCCAAACTGACCGACCACGCCCGCTGTATCAAAGCAAGGTATAACAGCGGCATTACCAACCGTGGCGGGGACAATTCCGGTGTCCTGATCTCCCCCGCAGGGATGGACAAGGATGCGGTTTTATCCTTTGTGGACATTTGCACCGGGAAAGCAAAACTTACCAAAGAAGCCCGCTGCATCCTCTCCGCCTATAACCGAACCATCAGTAATTGGGGCGGCAGCTCCGGGGTGTTCTATGGTTGCCGTGCTGTCGTGACCCCGGATCGGGAAGAAAAACGGCAAAACGGACGGAGAATCAAGAACTGCGGGGAGCCGTCCTTCACCATCACGGCGCAGGATCGGCATGGGGTGTTATTTCAAGACTGCGATGAGTGTCCCTACGGTATGCAGATCCGAGAAGCGACAAAGAAAGGATATGATATTGCCCGCTGCGGCGACAGTATCAACCTCTCTTTCCCGGAGAGCAAGACACGGCGCGGACGGGTCGGCAAAGACCTTGCCACGACGCTGGAAACCTCTTGCAATCAAGGCACGGCTTTTGCCGGGTGCGGCCTGATCCGCAGGCTGACGCCCCGTGAGTGCTGGCGACTGCAAGGCTTTACGGACGAGATGTTTGATAAGGCGCGGGCGGTCAACAGCGACAATCAACTATACCGGCAAGCCGGTAATTCCGTGACGGTTCCTGTAATCTACGCCATTGGGAAACAAATCCTTGCCGCACAGAAGGCATTGGAATGTGGAGAATAAGATGTTTCAGAAAAATTGGAACCCGTGGCCCATTTTCATCGGCATGGCGGTCGCAATGACCGCCATCGCCGTATTCTATCGACAAATCCTGTGATGGAGGTGATTCATGCTGGAAACTGACGCATTAAAAGAAAAACTGGAAATGGAAATCCATCGCTTTGCCCGACCGCCGGAGGAACTTTCTTCCGGCGATCCGTATTTTGAGCAGCTTCAGACCATGCTCGCAATCCGAGATGAACTGGAAAATATTCCGCTGTGTGATATTCAACGGAATATGCTGCTTGCGATGGAAAATGTATTGGAATCGGCATGGTCGTTCCGCAACACCCCCGTCCCGGATCGCTGCATGAACCCGAACAATATCAGCGAAGTGGTGTACTACTTCCTTCAGGACAAAGGCGCCGAGTATCGGGGCGACCTGCTCTATGAACGGGCCAAAGCGGAATTTGACGCCCGTATGGAAGAACTCGCCGCTCTGCCGCCCAAAGAAATTCTTGACCACGCTTATGAGAAAATCATCAAAGAAGATTTCCTTTGCCATTTGGAGGAAGGGTTGGACGAGTGGGAAACGGATGCTCTGTTGTCTTATCCGCAGCCCTTGGCGGCTCTCTACACGGAATGGATGGGAGTTGATTACTCCTATCTGGATATAGACAGAATCCAAAGCACGGCCAAGCAAGCGGCGGGAAAACGGTTAAATGAACTTCGCCGCCATGAGTTTGACGTCAATGGTGAGCCGCCCGCGGAACTGCGGTATTTCTATGATTTGCATAGCGAGATACTGGACACCCCCGATCTGGAGTGGGTCGGTGATATGGAGCCATGAATCCTCTGATTGTAAAAGGCGTGGTATTTGGGCTGCTGTTGGCTTGTGCTGCGCTCTGGGATATGAAAGAAAGAGAGATTCCCAATCTGATTCCGGCCATGATTTTAGTTTGTGGCTTGATAGAGCTGCGCCCCGCCGCTTCTGTGGCGGGGCTTCTTGTTACGGGAGGTCCGTACCTGTTGGCTGCATTACTGACACATGGGAAAACCCTTGCCATTGGCGGTGGGGACATTAAGCTGATGGGGGCTTGTGGCTTTGTTCTGGGAGTGTGGCCTGGTTTGCTGCACAGCATTTTATCTCTAATCCTGGCCGTGCTTACAGGAGTGATGCTGTTTGGAGTACGCAGACAGGACTTTTCTTCCATCCGGCTGCCACTTGCCCCATTCTTCTGCATTGGCGGCGTAACTGCTTATTGGCTGGCGGCTGCGGCCGCTGTAATCTGAACAAATGGAGGTATCAACTTGAACAAGAATATTTTCAGAAACCGGACGATTATCGGTGCGGTTTGTATCCTGCTGGCCGTCCTGGTTTGCTTTGGCATCACGCCCCTTTTCAATGCGGGTTTGAAGGCCCAGACCGAAGCGGTACGGGTGAAAGCCGAGGTGATTCCCCGTGGCACCTATATCACGGCGGATATGGTTGAGGTCTACACCAGAGGCGCGTCTGGTATGTCTGACGCCATTGCCACATCACTTGACGAGGTAGTAGGCCGATATACCGATGTAGAGCTTCGCAAAAACACAGATGTAAACACCGGCTGGCTTTCTTCTGAACCACTGACTCAGTACGAGTACCTGACCAAGCTGGACGGTTCCAAAGTGGCGATCTCCGTTACGATTCCCACCTTTGCCAAAGGTGGTTCCGGCAAGGTGGAAGCTGGTGACATCATCATGCTCTTTGCAACCGATAAGGACACAGGCGAAACCACCCAGCCCCCGGAACTCAAGTATGTAGAGGTCCTGGCCGCAACACAGAGTTCCGGCGCCGACAAGGAATATCAGGCGCCCCAGGATGACGAGGAAGAAAATCCCGAAGAATCGCTCCCGTCCACCATTACCCTGCTGGTAAATACTGAACAGGCACAACTCCTTGCGCATTTGGAGGAATCCAACAGTCTGCACCTGGCGTTTGTGTACCGTGGAACCCGTGAGAACGCCGAAAAGTTCCTGGCAGCTCAGGATCAGTTCTTTGTGGAGCCGGAGGAAGATACCGCAGCTCAGGATGGCGAACAGGGTGAGGTATCCGATGATAACAATGTGGCCGACAACACCGGTGATAATGCGGCCGGCAATGAACCCGCAGAGGAACAGGAGGTTGAGAATACCGATGGCGAATAAGCAGAAACAGATGCTTGCTGTGTGGGGCAGCCCTGGGGGCGGGAAAACCGTAACTGCGGTCAAACTGGCCCTGGAATTGTCCAAGCGGAAGAAAAATGTGGTGCTGGTGTTTACCGATGTGACGGCGCCCACGCTTCCGGCTGTGGTCAGCGAGAAGAAACTGCCGGATGTGTCCGTGGGCGAACTGCTGGCGGCTCCCGGAATGACGCAGGAACAGGTTCTCAAGACCTGTGTTCCCTGTGAGAAAAACCCCTATATCAGCTTTCTGGGCTACAAGGCCGGTGAAAATGTCTTTACCCATGCGGAGTACAGCAAGGAAAAGGCGGTGGATATGCTGGTTCTGCTGCGGCACATCGCAGACTATGTGATTGTGGACTGCACCAGCCTTTTGACCGGCAATGTGCTGGCGACCACCGCACTGGAGGTGGCGGATGATGTGCTGCGGGTGTGCAGCTGTGACCTGAAGGCCATCTCCTACTTCTCGTCCTATCTGTCGCTGGTTGCTGACAGAAAGTTCAAACCGGAACAGCACATCAAGGTGCTGTCCAACACGCGCCCTTATCAGGGTGGCAGCGAATACGAGAACTCCTTTGGCGGTGTGAAATACCGGCTGCCGTATCTTCCTTCGTTGGAGGAACAGGCGGCGACGCTGAAACTGCTGGAACCGCTTTCCGGTAAAGAGGCCAAGACCTATGAGCCGGTCATTGCCGCTATTGCCGGGGAGGTGTTCGGAGATGGCAAGTAATATTGACCTGTTTTTCAATACCAGCAGGAACAAGCGGACATTTCCCGAAGTGCTGGCGGAGATTCAGGAATATCTTGCCAGCAAGTATTCGACCCTGATTACCGACAACCCGGAGGAACAGCACCAGCAGATCACCGCATACATCGCAAAGTATCTCAACGATTACAGTCTGGGCGTTGAGGGCATGAGCCATGAGGAACTGATCGACAAACTCTATACGGAAATGGCTGAGTTCTCCTTCTTGACGCCCTATCTTTTCGCAAATGATGTGGAGGAAATTAACATCAATTCGTGGAAAGATGTGAAAATCACTTATGCGGACGGGCGTGTGGTTCCCACCAAAGATCGGTTCCAGACCCCACAGCACGCTGTTGATGTAATTCGCAGACTCCTTCATAAGTCCGGCATGATTCTGGATAACAGTCAGCCGGGTGTGGTGGGCCATCTCTCCAATAAAATCCGTATCACGGTTCTGGGCAATCCGCTCACGGACAAAGAAAAAGGTGTGGCTGCATCCATTCGTATCGTGAATCCCAAGAAGTTGAGCCGTGATGATTTCATTGGCTACGGGACAGCCACCGCCGAAATGCTGGACTTTCTGGCCGAAGTTCTCCGGTTCGGTTTGTCCATCTGTGTGACTGGTTCCACCGGCAGCGGTAAAACCACGCTGATGAGCTGGATTCTCTCCACCATTCCCAACGAAAAGAGAATCTTCACCATTGAAAATGGGTGCCGCGAATTTGACCTTGTGAAAGAGGACGCCGAAGGAAATGTCATCAACAATGTAGTCCATACCGTTACCCGTTTTTCTGACGATCCCAAGCAGAACTACGATCAGGAGCGCCTTTTGGAGTTTGCCCTGACCTGTAACCCGGACATTGTGTGTGTCGGTGAGATGAAATCGGCCGAGGCTTTCGCCGCACAGGAGGCGGCCCGCACCGGCCACGCAGTTATCACCACCACCCATGCCAATAGCTGCAAAGCAACCTATTACCGCATGGTGACGCTGTGTACCCAGAAATACGACATGGGCGATAAGACCCTGTATAACCTGGTGACAGAAGCGTTTCCTATCGTTCTGTTTGTGAAGAAGCTAGAGGACAACAGCCGCCGCGTCATGGAGATCACTGAATGTGAGATTCTGGAGGACGGCACCCGGCAGCTCCACACCCTCTACCGCTATCATGTGTCGGAAACCTCTATCCAAGATGGCAAGGTAAAGGTGCATGGCGAGTTTCAAAAGGTATCCACGATCTCGGCCAGCCTGCAAAAGCGGCTTTTGGAAAACGGTATGCCGCCCCGTCTGCTGGAGCGTATCGCTGGTGGCGGTGTAAAACTGGATACTGGAAAGATTAACTATTAAAAGTCAAGCCCGAAACGAAATGGTGGTGGTGAAAAAAGATGGCTCAGAAAGGGTATAGCAAAGCTGAGGTCTTGTCAGACCCCTGCTGGCTATTCAAGTAGTTGCACTCAAGCCGCTAAGCAATATGGCTGCCTGGATTTCTCCATAGCAAATATTAGACGAACCAACTTTTTGGCAGCATGAGAAAGCGCGACATTGTAGTGTTTGCCCTCCGCACGCTTCTTAGCAAGATAGGCAGCAAAAGTCGGTTCCCAGTGGCAGACATACTTGGTTGCGTTGTAAATGGCGTAGCGCAGGTATCGAGATCCACGCTTTTCCATGTGAGGGTAACAGTTTTTGAGTTGCCCAGACTGATAAGTGGATGGCGACATCCCGGCGTAAGCCAATAGCTTGTCCGGAGAATCGAAACGGGTGAAGTCACCAACTTCAGCAAGAATCATGGCTGCCATACGAAAGCCCAACCCTGGGATAGTGGTAATGGGGGAATTAAGCTCATCCATAATGGCTTGAATCTGCTCTTCAATTTCAGCAATTTCGTTGTCCAGTTCGCGGATGTGCCGGATAGTGTGCTGCAATTCCAGGGACTTAGCAGGCATCGGGAAACCAATAGAGTTTCTAGCGGCACCTCGGATTTCAAGAGCCATGTCCCGTTTGTAGCGGCCTTTAGAGGTGGTTTCGAGTAATGCTTTCAGCCTCGTTAAATGGGCCGCGGCAATCTGTTTGGCGCCGGGAAACTCCTCCAGAAGTGCGTAAACAGAGACCATGTGAAGTGTAGGAACCAGCTTTTCCAACTCTGGAAACAGGATGCAGACCAGTCGAGCGATAGAGCTTTTCAGCTTGGCGCGCTCTTTCACCTTGTCAAAACGGTATCTGGTCAGTGACTTTAGTTCCTCGTTGTGGTATGCTGTATCCGTGTAGGGTTTGAGGCCCACATCGGATAACAGCATAGAAGCAATCGTTCGTGCATCCACCCGGTCGGTTTTAGTCTTTCGCAGACTGAGACTCTTACGGTAAAGGTTTGTGCGCAAGGGATTCAAGACATAGGTGGTCAGACCGTTGTCAAGAAGAAACCCGAGCAGATTGTAGCTGTAATGTCCGGTCGCCTCAAGCCCTACTTTTATTTTGTCCTGTGCATGGGTGTAATCCTGGATTCGTTGCAGCAGAAAGCGGAACCCGTCCATGTTGTTGGGGATGGTAAACACATCCGCCAAGACTTCATCCTCGGAGCTGACGATGAAGCAATCGTGCTTATCTTTCGAGACGTCGATGCCAACAGAAACTACCATAACAAATACCTCCAACGAAAATGTGATGCTGCATCCACAGTGCGCCTTACTTTTGTAGCCTTGTTCCACATAAACCGTCCGGCGGTATTTAACTGATTAACAAAATTGTAAGGGGCTGTGGTTGGAACCTTTCCAGAACCATCTCGTGGTAGGAGAAAACAACCAATCCACAGCATCCCTTACAGTGTAGCACAGCCCTTGGAGAGGGGCTCTAATAACTACTACTCTATAATACAAGGAGGAAACTGCGTGATTGTATTGATTTTGCTGGCCTTTGTCGGGATGCTGACCGGCATCTTCTTGATTCTGGGCATGACCCCCTTTACATTTGCGGAGGAACTGACCAAGCCGCTTTCTGGGCGGCAACAGCCGATTTCCAAGCGAATCCAGCAGGTCAACCACCCCAAAGAGCCGAAGGGCATCCGTAAAACCGTGCTGGAAGCACGGGAGATGTTGATTCTCACCGGAAAGGGTGGGAAGTTTGCCGCCATTTGTGCTTTCTCTCTGTTCCTGGCGGCAATGGGTGCTGTGATCTGTATTGTGATTCAGAACTACTTTATGCTGCCGGTTTTGGCGGCCGGGATGGGCTTGCTCCCGTTCTGGTATGTCCTGTTCACCTCTCACAGCTATAAAAAGCTGATGAACAACGAGATTGAAACCGGACTGTCTATCATCACAAGTTCCTATCTGCGCAGCGAGAGCATGATAACCGCTGTGGAAGAAAACATTCATTACCTGAACCCGCCTGTGGCAGATGTGTTCCGGGGCTTCTTGGCCGAAACCAATATGATAAGCGCCGATGTGAAACAGGCACTCTCCAACATGAAGCCCAAACTGGACAACTATGTGTTTCGGGAATGGGTGGATGCCGCTATCGCCTGTCAGGACGATAAGAGCCTGAAAAGCACGCTCACCCCGATCATCGGGAAACTCTCGGATATGCGGATTGTTGCGGCGGAACTGGACTACCTGCTTTATGAGCCTTTCAAGGAATTTATCACAATGGCGTTCCTGCTCATTGGCAACATCCCATTGTTATACTTCCTGAATAAAGACTGGTACGATGTGCTTGTAAATACGGGCTTTGGCAAAGGGATTCTGGCGGTGTGTCTGCTGGTGCTGCTGATCTCGTTTGCGGCGGTGATCCGGCTCACCAAGCCCGTAGAATACAAGCGTTGATCTCGTCAGGAGGTGATACCATCGAGAGTGCTACCGATCTCCCTGCGGGATGCCAATGCGTTTGTTCTGGCGCATCACCGGCACAGTGGGCAGGTGCGCGGCTGTAAATTCTGTGTAGCTGTCGTAGATGATTTGGACGCCGTTCATGGAGTTGCGATTGTTGGGCGCCCCGTTGCCCGCCGACTGGATGATGGGAAAACAGCGGAAGTGACCCGGCTTTGCACCGATGGTATTGCCAACGGGTGCAGCTTCCTTTACAGCCGGTGCGCCCGGATTGCGAAACTGATGGGCTATCAGAAAATCATCACCTACACCCTGGCAACCGAAAACGGAGCCAGCCTGCGAGCTTCCGGCTGGCAATGTGCGCCGGGACTGCGAGGCGGCGGGAACTGGAATGTGCCGGGGCGCCCCAGAGCCGACAGCCGCAACACCGGCCCCAAACGGCTCTATTACAAAGAATTGAGGTGACGCGAGTTTTGTATCTCATTTTGCTATGCTTTGGGACGCTCTTTGGCCTGGGAGCGTTCTTTTTGTTGGCCGGACTGCTCCGGCTGCCGACTTCCGCAAGCACAAAGGCGGTTCTGACCGTGACGAGCCGTGGAAAGTCACAGAAAGGCAGCATCAATGCTGTCCTGTTCGATATGGCCGCACGGCTCTCTCCGCTGGTACATCTGGACGGCTATAAGCGGAAGAAGCTGGAGGCACAGTTGAAATCCGCCGAAATTAAAATGTCCCCGGAAACCTATATTGCGGCGGCCTGGGTAAAGGCTGGTCTGATTGCTCTGCTGATAATTCCGGCCCTTCTGATTTTCCCGATCCTTGCGCCGGTCATTGTGTTTCTGGCGGTGGCAGTTTACTTCAAAGAGCAGAAACGAGCGGACGAGATCGTTCAACAGCGCCGGGAAGAAATCGAAGCCGAGCTGCCCAGATTTGTAAACACCATTGAACAGGAACTCAGGGCATCCCGTGATGTGCTGAACATCCTGAAATCCTACCAGAGAAACGCTGGTCATGCCATGAAGCGGGAACTGGAAATCACGATTGCGGATATGGCATCCGGCAACGAGGAAAACGCACTCACCCGCATGGAGAGCCGGATTGGAAGTACCATGCTGTCCGATGTGGTGCGCGGCTTGATCTCGGTCAAGCGCGGTGACAACGGTATCATGTATTTCCAGATGCTTTCTATGACCTTTAAGCAGTTGGAACTTCAAAAACTGAAACTGGAAGCCATGAAGCAGCCGGGAAAAATGCGTAAGTATTCCTTTATGCTGCTGGGCTGTTTCCTGCTGATGTATCTGGGTGTCCTGGGCTATGTGGTGTTGGAAGCCTTTGGCGAACTGTTCTAAAGGAGGTGGAGAAACCGTGAAACGACTTCTGAAGGACAAACGGGGCGAGGGCTTTGTGGATGTGTGTGTCCTGGTTCTGGCGATTGCAATGGTTCTGGCTTTGGTGGTCCGCATTGCACCGGTATTCGTGGCAAAGCAGAACCTTGATGTCTTTGCAGACGAATTAGTTCGGACAGCAGAAATCAATGGGCAGGTTGGCTCTGCCACAAACGCAAAAGCAGCGGATTTGCGGGAGCAAACCGGACTCGACCCCAATATCTCATGGAGCGACACCGGAAAAATCCAGCTCGGCAACGAGGTGGAAGTGACCCTCACAACCACCGTCAATATTGGGCTGTTCGGTGAGTTTGCATCCTTTCCTGTCACTCTGACGGCAAAGGCCAGCGGGACTTCGGAGGTGTATTGGAAGTGAAGAAAATTCAAGAAGTCCTGAAAAACAAATCCGGGCAAGGCGTACCGATGATTTTGGCCGTTGTCCTCTGCTGCCTGATTCTGGCCTGTGTGACCTTTGAGTATATGCGCTTGATGATCGTTGCGCAGGGGGTGCGTGATTCTGTCCAGTCCGCCATTGTAGATGTGGCCACCGAGAATTGGGATGAAGCCTATGCCGGTTTGCGTGAGGGTTACTCCGGTGGCTATCAACTTGCCGGTTCGTCCTGGTCACAGAATGTTACCAGCGGCAATGTATACGCCCGCCTGCAAGATGTTTTGGGCATTGAATACGAGGGCGGGCAGTATGTAAAGTACAGCGGCGAGAATTTGGAGTATCGACTGTACGACCTGCACCTGGATGTAGAAAATGCTCCGCTGGCCCCGTCTGTGCCGGATGGCATTACGCAGCTCAATGTCACAGGGACAATCACTGTTGATGTGCCGCTTTCCTTTGGGTTCGGGCATCTGCCCCCCATGCAGATCACCATGAAACTCAACGCCAAATATGTTCCCAGGTTTTAATTTTGTGTATTTCGCCCTGCCGCTTTTCCATAGCGCAAAAAAATATTTGGCAGGAATCACACCTGGACGCCGTATTTGTGCAAATGGTATAATGATGGCGAGAAATATCACCATAATTTTAATATAAAATCACCGTACAAGGAGGTTTTCAAATGAGTGCAAAAAACAAGAAGCTGTTGGCCGTTCTTGGCGCAGCCGCCGTTGTGGTAATTGTGATTGCCGCAGTGCTGCTGGGCAAGGGCGGGCAGACCACAACCGTTGATCCGGCATCCACCCCCTCGGATGTATCTGCCGAGGATGTGGATAGCAGCAATACCCCGGACAGCAGCTCCAGCGAACCGCTGGTAGTGGTGCCGGACACCTCTAAACCCGAAGCGACTGACAGCCAGAACCAGACCGATGCTGTTTTGAATGTGGAGGAAGAAGATCAGGTAGACGTTAACCTGACCGACAGTGAAAAGAAACCCGAAACCACTCCGCCCCCGGCGCCTTCTCAGGAGGAACAGCAGGCGGCCAGCGAAAAGGATGAGCCGATTGTGCATGAGCCGGACAGCAACCAACCCCAGACCGGCGACACACAGGGCGGTTCCATCTATCTGGAGGGCTTTGGCTGGATCACCGACGAGGGCGGCGGCTCCGTCCAGCACAACATTGACTCTGATGGAGATATAAATAAACAGGTCGGCAACATGGGCTGATAACAAGCCCGGAGAGTACGGTAGCGATACCGTACTCTTTTTTTGTTCTCAACTAATTTGATTGGAGGTGCGTTTTTGAAGCGGATATTTGTGATACTGCTCACATTTGTGCTGCTGTTGGGTATCTGTCCTATGAGCGCCCTGGCAGAAACCGGAGGAAGCGGAAACGTGGATGGCGGTGGCGGCGATATGGGGCAAGGAACCTCGCAGAACTCCTGGAACCCTGGTATGGATGGTGTACGAATTACTGTGGTTGATGCAGAATCCGGTCAGCCTGTGTCGTCCTCTTTTGATCTGACTAATAAAACTCCATCTATCAAGATTCATTTTGGGAAAGTCAGTAAAATTCAATATGCAAATGGGGCAAGTATTTCTCCTACCACGGGGAATTACGACTACTACACCCCCGCAACCCCTATGCCGAGGATCGTCAGCAGTGGCAGCCAGAATGCCAGCATTGAAGCAATCAAGAAATACTTCTGCTCCGAGTATGCGGTAAAACTGGTGGCGCAGCAGACCGGAATCGCATACGAGGAACTGATTGGCGGACAGTACAAGCTGTTTTTGGAGCCAATCGCCTATTTTAAGCACAACGGAATTATGATGGCCATGACTGCCCATGAAGCCGCGCTCTATGATAATCAGGCAGGCGGGTCCTTGCGTAAGACAATGACGAGTTTGACCCATAAAAACCTGCCGCTGGCTATGTTCCTGGAATATGCGGATATGGGATTTCCGGCCTATACAGGGGCTACCAATAAGACCTGTTCCAACGATACTATTATCACCTATCTGGGTATGGGTATTGTATGGTTTACCGACCCGCCCGAACAGCCGGAGCCAACCGACTATGACTACGAGTATCGTGTGGATACAGATGTCATCACGCCGGTAACGCTTTATGCGGGATCGGAGATCAATCCTGATAGCCCTGCTACGGTATCCTTTAGTATCAACGGCAGCACCTACCGGATGAACAATATTGTGATTCCATCGGGAGATAGTCAGATTGCCTGGGTAAAGTGGCATACACCGTCGGAGCCGCAGGATATTACCATCTATGTCAGCACTAACAAAGGTTCGTTAAGCCAAAGCACCATTCACGCAAAGGTGGTAGATCTCTCCGGCAACGACCCGCCCGATCCGAAAGCCACCGATACAATGGGAAGCTGGTCGGCCAGCAGCATTCCCAGCCGAGAAACCAAGACCTATGCAGCATGGAGTGTCTGGTGGGCGAAATGGCACCCCTATTGGGTGTGGCACAGCACAGGGAAAAACACAGGATATTGGGTAGACGATGGATGGTATGATTACTTCCGGGACAATTACTCGGCCAGCATGACCGCCACCACCCGAATCGAGCCGGACGAAAAGGTTCCCACCGCTTCGGGCGATTTGATGAAATCAGGCTATGGCGTAACAAACACTGTAACGGCAACCGTCAGCACCTCTGCCCCGCTATCGCACTATACCTACGGGCAGACAGCCGTATCCTACTTCCCGGAGTTTGGCTATGGAACCTACTGGCGGCTGTTGGAGCGGCTCACCAGCGGAACAACGGCGCGGTTCCAGTTTGCCAAAAACATTTACAGCACCTATAACCAGCGGGTGCATTTTTCGCCGGTTTGGTTCCCGGACGGGAGCTACACAGTCAATACTCATGTGATGGATATTTGGACGCCTGCGGGGATGCTTGCCATGAATCTCACCGATGATGTAACGATCAGCGGCTCCCTCTATGATGATTGGCATATCGCACCGGGCAATCCGTAAAGAAAAGGAGAATGGATATGAACGACAACAGAATGATTCGGATTATGGTGTTTGAACCTGGGCGGGCGCCTTATACGACCATGCTGGAGGATTCTCTGGAACACCGGCAGGAACTTGTGGGCGGGGACATTGAGTGTATTCCTCTGCCCTGCGAAACGGTTCTCTGCTGCAATGCGTCCGGGAAACTGACAGGTCTGCCGGAGAACCGACAGTACGGGCCGGATATCCTTCACGGAACTTTTTTCCTCTATTGCGATACCCCGGAAGGACGGGGCGTTTCTTTGACCGATGAACAGATTGCCATGTATCAGGAGTATTTTCCGCAGCCGGTCCCCGCAGCGGTATCCTTTGAAGTACGGTCCGCCGCCGACATGAAAGAGTTTATGAACCTCATGTTCGGCAAGGGATGGGACATGGACACCGGAGCCGGAGAGGATATGGAGGCAAGCCGATGAGCAAAATGTTTTCGGTGGTGACTCTGGATGCCTCCCACTCTCTGATGACGGAGCATTTTGTCCCCGGTAGCCCTGATGGGCTGGATGAACTGCTGGACTGTGATGAAATCTCTGAGGTTCTTGCCGAATGGCCCCTGGGGGATACCATCGAAGCGAAAATTCAGACCTATCTCTATGGAGATGGCGAAACCGTGCGCGCTGACGAGGAGGATTTGGCTTTCTTCCGAGAGCATTTTGACGAGCTGGACGCCAGCGATGCCCTGGACTGCATCTCAGACCACAGCTTTTCTTTTGAATCGGACGAGTTGGATTTTGGGTACGGCGAAGAAAGCGAAGATGAAGAAGATTTGGAACTATAAGACACGGCTCTGCTGAAAAGCAGGGCCTATTTTTATGGCAAAGAAAGCGAGGTCGATAAATTGCTTTTGCCGATTATTATGATCTGCGTCTGTGCGCTGCTGGGCGGTGGGACGCTGATTTTTCTGAAGTTGTCGGCCAAACACAAAAAATCGAAGAACAAGGACAAGGAAGAACTGGCCCAGATCACCGCCAATGAGTTTGTGAATGTGAAAGATATTCGGGGGAACTTCCTCTATACCCGTGACAATCTGGCTCTGGCGTATCTGAAGATCTACCCGATCAGCACAGAACTGTTCAGCAAAAACGAAAAGCGGCTGATTGCCAAGCAGCTTACGGTGAGCCTGTCCAGCGCACAGTACCCGTTTCAGCTTCTTGCTGTATCCCGCCCGGTAGATATTTCTCCGCTGTTGTCGGAGCTATCTGCCACACTCACTTCTTCTTCCGATGTGAAGCAAAAGGAACTGCTGAAGCAGGAAATCGTGGAAATGGGCGCCTTTGCTCTTTCCGGCGAGGTTGTGGAACGGCAATTCTACATCAAGATTTGGGATAGGGTAAGCGATGGCGTTGAGCGCGATCTGCTTCAGAAGCTCAAGCTGCTCGGCGGATATTTTTCGGACAGCGGCATTCAGACCGAGATTTTAGAGCAGCAGGATATTGTCCGGCTGTGCAACCTGGTCAACAACCCCGCCTATGTGCATTTGGAGGATTCCGGCATCAATGCTGCGATCCCGATTTTGGAAAGTGTAGGTGTTGCCTAAGTATGAAGCACACCCGGCAGGATTTGAAAATCATGCAGGGTTGGAGCCTCGAAAGAAAAATCAGAGTTACGCAGACGAGAATCATGGAATGGTATATGCGGTACGATGGGCAGGTCTTTATCAGCTTTTCGGGCGGTAAAGACTCCACCGTGCTGCTTGATCTGGCACGGCGGGTCTACCCTGATATTCCTGCTGTGTATGTTGACACGGGGTTGGAATACCCCGAACTGCGCGATTTCGTAAAAACGAAGGACAATGTTATTTGGCTTCGCCCGCGCTATCCGTTCACTCAGATTCTTGAGAAGTACGGCTATCCGATCATCTCCAAAGAGGTTTCGGATGTTATCAACGGCGCAAGAAAGGGACAACCTTACCGTCTGGCACGACTCAATGGAGAACTGCTGGACAAGAACGGAAAGAAGTCGATTTACAACTGCGAGAATTACAAATACCTTCTGGACGCTCCCTTCAAGATTTCGGCAAGGTGTTGTTACCACATGAAAAAAGCGCCGCTGAACAAATTTGAAAGGCAGTCCGGGCGGCACCCGATTACGGGTGTCCTGGCCTGCGAAAGCAAGCTGCGGGAGCAATCCTGGATCAAGTTTGGCTGCAACGGCTTCGAGCGCCAGCGGCCTCTCAGCCAGCCCCTTGCGTTCTGGCTGGAAGAAGATATTTTGCGGTATCTGAAAATGACCGGCATTCCCTATGCCCCCATCTATGGGGACATTGTTGAAAGCCGCAAGAAGAACGGCACCCCGATTCTGAAAACCACCGGTGTTTCCAGATCGGGGTGTATGTATTGTATGTACGGCGTTCATCTGGAGCATGAGCCGAACCGATTTCAGCTTATGCAGGTGACGCATCCCCAGCAGTATGATTACTGCATCAATAAATTGGGGTGCGGCGCTGTGCTGGACTACATTGGGGTGCCTTACCGCAATCAACAGTTGGAGGTGGATCATTGTTAGGTTCTAAGAAAAAAGAAGAAGCGTTTCCCGTCAATGAAGCGCTGCTAAATGTCATTACCCCGATGGGGCTGGAAATCAAGCGAAATAGTTTGGTCATCGGTGAAAATCTGGGTAAGGTGTACGGCGCCGTCCGCTATCCGCAGAAGGTGGATATGGGGTGGCTTTCCAAGATCACCAACATCCCCAGCACCATTGTTTCGGTGGGGATTACCCCCATTGACAATGGTTCGCTCATTTCCGCAATCTCCAAAAGCATTGTCCAACAGCGCGGCGCCGCTGACAGTGCCAAAGACCCGCTGACCCGGCAGCGCGCCGAGAAAGCCGCCGAGGACGGCGAGAAAATCATGCAGCGGATCGACCAAGAGGGCGAAACGGTTGCCATGATGTCGCTGACCGTGATGCCGATTGCACAGGATGAGGTCAACTTCACAAAGGTTTGCCGCCGTGTGGAGAGCGCCTTCAACATCCAGAAGTGCAAGGTGCGCACCCTCGCCAATCTCCAAAAGGAAGGGTTCCAGAGCATTTCTCCCACCTATCCGGCCAACTCCACGGTGGACAGCATTGTGTCCCGTATTATTCCCATGAGTACCTTTGTGGGCGGATTCCCGTTTGCCAGCTCCGGTTACAACGATGGTCGGGGCTATTATTTTGCAAAGGACAGCAACGGCGGCCTGGTGATTCTGGATACCTGGGAGCGCGGAAACGACCGCACCAATAGTAGCTTCGTGATTATGGGTGTGGCCGGTATCGGCAAGAGTACCGTTGTGAAGCACATCATGCTTTCGGAATACATGAAGGGGACGAAAATCCTGTGCATCGACCCGGAATCCGAATATAAGGATATGTGCCGGAACCTGAACGGAAGCTGGCTCAATGCTGGCGGCGGAAAAAACGGCCGCTCCAACCTTTTGCAGATCAGACCGGCGCCCCGTGACGATGACGATGAAACCGACAAACTCTATACCGATGAAGGAAACGGAATGTCTGATATGGCGCTGCACATGAAAACACTGGAGATTGAATTTTCCCTGTATCTGCCCAGCCTGACGGATATGCAGAAAGCAATCCTCAAGCAGACGATCATTGAACTCTACAATCAGTTCGGCATCTTCTGGGAAACGGATATTCGGCAGCTCAAGGCCACGGATTTTCCCATTCTGTCCGACCTTCACGCCCTGCTGGAAAAGAAAGCGGAGGCCAACAAGGAGAATCCGGTATATCGTGATCTGGCAATGCTGCTGTACGACGCCGCAGCGGGCAGCGACAGCTTTCTGTGGAACGGCCACACCACGCTGGAGGCTAATTCCCGGTTTATTTGCCTGGATACCCACGACCTGCAAAATGCGTCGGATAATGTCAAACGCACGCAGTATCTGAACCTGTTGAGCTGGTGCTGGGAGGAAATGAGCCGCGACCGGAATGAGCGTTGCCTGCTGGTATGTGACGAGGCATATCTGATGATTGACCCGCAGGTCCCGCAATCCCTGGTGTTCCTGCGTAATGTGGAGAAGCGGGCAAGAAAGTATGAAGCTGGACTGGCAATCATTTCTCATTCCGTGGTGGATTTCCTGGCCCCGGAGGTCAAAATGTACGGGCAGGCCCTTTTGGATATTCCGTGCTATAAAATCCTGATGGGCTGCGACGGCAAAAACCTTCAGGAAACCAAAGACCTCTACAACCTGACGGACGCGGAGCAGGAATTGTTGGAGAGCAAGCGGCGTGGACACGCGCTCTTTATCATTGGGTCCAAGCGGCTTCATGTAAACTTTGAGATTCCGGCTTACAAGTTTTCCTATATGGGCAAGGCTGGCGGCCGGTAATTCGGTGGCGGCCGGGAGCAATCCCGGTCGCCTTACTTATTCCACACAGGAGGTTTTCAGATGAATCATGCGGAACGATACGAATACCTGGTCAACAAGATGGCTGCCATACGTTGGAGGGGCAGTGATTTGGACGCTTCCTACCATGCCGCCCTTTTCCTGATGGCTTCCCATCCGGCTCTCTTTCAGAAGATGGATCGTTACCTCTGCCCGGAGGGAATCGACTTTACCAAGATGATGCGGAAAGAGGAGTTTGAATATGACTGGATGAAGATTACGGCGGATGCCGCCCGCAACCTCTTTTCCTGGAACAGCAAGTGTGCTGCTACTCCTTTTGAGATTTCGCGGATGCCTGCCCCGGCGATTCGGGCGCTCTTTACGGCCTGCTTCATCGCCAATGGGGACTACATGGTATCTGTCCGGAAAAATGACAAAGGAGAAAAGGTGTTTGAAATTGACGACAGCGCCGGTAAACGGCGGGAGGCGTTCAATCTGCAAATGGAGCAGATGATGGAAGCCCCCGGTATGGAACCGGACTGATTATGGAGGTGATTTTTTGGCTGTTGATCCGTTGACTGCAAAAATTCTGGCAAAGGTAGCTGTGCAGGCGGCTACCGACTCCGAGAGCCGGAAAAGAATCCTGTTTATGATCCTGGCCCCGGTTCTGGGGCTTTTGCTTTTAATTGCCTTCATCCTGTACCTCATTACCAGCCCCTTTTCCGTACTGTCCCAATGGTTGATTGGTGATGAGGTAAACGTGGTGGAGGATTTTCAGAAGCAATATGGTTACAACCAGCAGCTCGGCATTTATGAGAAAGACTATATAGATGGTAGTGGTCAGAGCTATGAGGGCATCATCTTTACGGATGGGGTGACCGAAGTCGTCTACTACAATCAGTTGGATGAGCGTTGGGCCGATCTTCCGTATGGAACCGATAATATCGGCGGTTATGGATGTGGCCCGACCTCTATGGCGATTGTGGTATCCAGCCTGACAGACCAGACTGTTGATCCCCCCACAATGGCAGAATGGGCGTATCAGAATGGCTATTGGTGTTCCGGCAACGGTTCCTATCACTCGTTGATACCGGGGGCTGCGGAGGGCTTTGGGCTTCAATGGGAAAGCATCAGCACCGATGACCCGCAGGCCGTGGTGGATGCTTTGGCATCCGGGAAATTGATTGTGGCACTTATGTCAAAAGGCCACTTCACATCCAGCGGTCACTTTATGGTGCTGCGTGGAGTGACCTCTGAAGGAAAAATCCTGGTGGCCGATCCTGCCAGTAAAAAACGAAGCGAACAGGAATGGGATATATCAATCATTCTGGATGAGGCCAGAAAGGGCGCCGCAGCAGGCGGTCCCTTGTGGGCGATCTACTAAAGGGGTGCGGTATGAATAACCGAAACAAGCTGATTGAACTGTTTATCTACATCGTGATCGTAGTGGTGGGCATCGTCCTCTTGCTGACCGGTGGGGCGGATGACAAAACCAGTGCTGAAAATATGGGAGGTGAATCCTATGCTGTTGTACTTGACGAGTAACCAGAAAAGCAACCTGATCGACCCCGCCGTGCGGAATATGACTCTGCCCGCCAAGAAGCTGGTCGGCCGGTTCAGCCTGAAAAGTTTCGTTACCAAAGATATGCGCAATTATGCCAACGCCAAATTCTTTGTGGTGGATGCGGCGTGTATCGAGGAAAGCGGCAATGATTTCACCCTTGCCCTGCAATCCTTTCAGATGATGTTCTCCGCCCGGATCATCGTCATCCTCTCCGGCTACGAGGATGTGAACGACGAGGTACAACGGCTACTGTCCATCGGCGTTGTGAATCTGGTTACGGGTGAAACGATGGAGGACGCCCTGGACGAGCTGACAGAAGCGCTTTCCGAAGATGGGATGCAGCGGTATGTGGTAAAGGCTCCCGTCTACGAACAGCCAGCTACTCAGCGTGAGAAGGCACCGGAGCCGGATGAGATTATTCCGTACCGCTGGAACGCCCGGAATATCCGTATTGCCGTGGCCGGTTCGCAGCGCAGGAGCGGCGTGACAGTGACGGCCTTTAACCTGGCATCTTGGCTGGCGGCCAGAGGTGCGGAGGTGGCGTATATCGAAGTCAATCAGAACCGCCACCTGCAGCTCCTGCTGAACATCTACGAAGCGGCGCCGGATGGGGAGCATTACACCATTGATGGGATCGACTGCTACCTGACCAACGAGCCGGATAAGGCGTATCAGTTTATCATCTATGATTGCGGCGTGATGCAGACGCCCACCTCTATTTTCCGTGACGCGGATCACCGGCTCCTGTGCGGGAGTGTCCTGCCCTATGAGATTCCGGTGTTCCACAAGGCATTGTCCGAGTGCGGCTCATTGGAGGTGCGCCCGGTAGCGATCTGTGTGCCGCAGGAAATTCAGGAATACTGTATGGAACTCTTTGGGGAAAATGTGCAGATTGCGGCGGCATCCCACGACCTGTTTGCGAAACGGGTCAATGGGCAGATCTACCGGCCGCTTGTGGAGAAGTATATTGCAGGAGAAAAGCGCCTGTAACAGTATGACATGATTGGGAGGATTGGAATATGGCAAAGTTTGAGTATATGCAGCGGGCATTTTCTTCTGAACTGAAGCCCAGAGCACGGCTTGTGCTGCAAGTCCTGGTTCTGCATTGCAACAAAGAGGGCGAGTGCTTCCCCTCTATCAAGACCATAGCCGCCAAGTGTGGCTATGGGGTGTCCACCGTAAAGCGAGCGCTGGATGAGCTGGTGAAGGCGGGATATATCGTCAAACAGGCCCGGTTTGACGAGCGTAAGAACGGCGGCCAGACCAGCAACCTCTATACTTTATGCTCTGACTTACTCTGCCCTGACGAGCCGGAAAACGCCCCTGTGCTGGAAGATGATGCGTCTGATGAATCCCCGGCAGTGCAGCCGGAAAGCGCCCCTGCGGATGCCTGTAATGCCTCTGATCCCACACCTGGGGAACAGTCTGCCACTTTGCCAACAGCGGATTCCTACTCCTTTGCAGATGGCTTTGAAACCAAAATCGGGCGGCAATTCTGCCGCCCGATTCGTATGTGGACTGGGGGGCAGTCCATTTTTATACCCCCTTGAACCGTACAGGTGAACAGATACTTACGGATGAAGAAAAAAGTAATAGTTAATCCAAAAATTGCAAAAATAGACGGCCAGGGGTCGAAACCCCCGCCGTCAGTCCTTGGATTGCAGTCGGTTAATAAAGCCAATTAGCATAATCAGATCTTCGTCCTTGAGTTTTCGCATTCCGTCCATCGCTTTACGGATTAACTGTGGATTGACCGCTTCTGCATCAAAAAACTGCAAAGGGGTAATCTCAAAGTAATCACAAATTTTTAAGAACTGAGCCATTGACGGAAGAGATCGACCGGATGAAATCCCCTGAATATAGCTCCGGTTCTGTCCTAAAGCCAAACTCATTTGATATTCTGATGCGCCTTTTTTCAAACGCAATTCGGTGATCCGATTGCGGATAAATTCTTCATCCATATCCTCACCTCGCTATATACAAGGATAACAGATGAAATGCCTGGATTATAAACATAGTATGTGTTATAATATTGAATATATGCCTATTTACGCCGTTTTATTTGCGTTATTTCATTTTTGTATGCGTGAGATTTGAAGTGGGGTGAAGTTTTTGGAAAAAACATACGCTTGTGCCATTACTGGGCACCGTCCAACTCGATTTAAGTTCAAGTATAATGAAGGGTATTCGTTGTGCAAAAAGATAAAAAAAGCAATGCTAAAAACATTTTGTCATTTGCATGATGAAGAAGGTATTTTCCGCTTTTATGTTGGAGGTGCATTAGGGGTAGATATGTGGGCAGCCGAACAACTCTTATATCTCAAAGAACAACCGGGATATCAAGATATTGAGTTAATTGTTGCACTTCCATTTGAAGGGCATGATTCGAAATGGGATGCAATGAGCAAACAGCGGTTGCAGATAATTATTCATAATGCCACAAAATGTATTGTTATAGGACAAAGTGGAACTACATCCGATTATAAAAAGAGAAATTATTATATGGTAGATCATGCAGATTTCTTGCTGGCAGTCTATGATAACAATCGTAAACTACGATCCGGGACAGGCCAAACAGTAAATTATGCTTTGAAACAAAATCTTCGTATAATTTTTCTCCATCCTGATACAGCAGAAATAAGTTAATGGTTTAGTTAGTTCATAAAAAATTTTCACATATACTATTGCATCGTTTTTGGTTGCCTTTTATAATATAAATACCATTTCCTTGTTTTGTATTTTATTGAAAGGGTGGCAGTGAACGATGGCACGAAAATCCTATTCAGATAAGGAACGCGAACAAGTGAAAGAAGCTCTCCTGATAACTGTTCTTGAAAGTATTGTAAATCAGGGACTTGTTCATAGTAGCATTGCTATTCTTTGTGAAAAAGTTGGAATTTCTAAAACTTTCTTTTACAGCTTTTTTTCTTCAAAAGAAGAACTTGTAATGCAGGCACTTCGATATCAGCAGCCTAAATTGCTACGCTATGCACAAGAACTGATGAATGACCCCAAACTCAGTTGGAGAGAAAGCGTCAAAACCTTCTTGAAAAATTGTTGTTATGGAGAAAAAGTTGGGTTTGCAGTCTTATCAATAGAGGAAGAACAGCAAGTATATCGCTGCCTTTCCAACGAAAATTTTCAAGCGTTTCGTAACGACCAGTTGTATTTATATCGCAACTTACTTACAATTTTTGGCGTTCCGATGGACAACATTGATCCACGGTTATTTGGTAATCTGTCCTTAACAATGATGATGAGTTATAAAGCTATTCCTGATACTATGCCTTTCCTGTTTCCCGAAGTAGCAGATGATATGGTAGAATTTCAAATCAACGCCCTGCTGGATGAAATGCAGCGAGCAAAAAAGGAAGCGATAAGGTGACGCGAGATGCACAGAGATAAACTTCCATGTTCTGTGGGATTACAGAGCAAACAAATACATTCAAAGACCAGAACAAGTCGGATTTTTGCAACCGGCTTTAGATTTGCGCGGCCTTTTTATGTCCTGCGTTCGTCTGCCCTTGTGGCAGTGCGGCGCAGGGCATTTTTTATTGTTCGGAAAGAGGTGGCCTGATATGAGTTTACCAAAACGAAATAGTGCGGACGGGCGCTGTTACTGGATGAAGCCCGAGGTGCAGGAGGAACTGCAACCGCTCTTTGACCAGTGCATCCAGGATGCCATTGACGGGAGAATCACGCGGCTTGATTCTCTCTGGCCTCCGGTAGTGG
>OJLA01000189.1_pt1 | contig 57404 bp, 48 predicted proteins | sample 1596611 | NCBI WGS metagenome assembly OJLA01 (sample SAMEA4350168, study PRJEB24818) | metagenome | biome: human; feature: gut; material: faeces | place: Denmark | collected 2013-09
CGGCCCCGTCATGACGAGAACTACTCATCACTTTTCGTAGAAAATTCACATCCGGAGACCTTACATCGAGACATGTGTATCGCATGCTCCGGGAGTTCGTGGATTTTGCCAATGTATTTAACTAACTCTCAATTTACTTAAAGTACTGTACCCCGGATTCAAAGATCTTCATATCCTGCTCGCCATAGATGTTCATGGCCACAGCGGTATCTCTTCTCTCGGAGTGTGCCATCTTACCGAGGCATCTGCCATCGGGGGATGTGATACCCTCGATCGCACAGTAGGAACCGTTGACATTGTATTCCTCATCCATGGATACATTACCGTTCTGATCAGCGTACTGAGTAGCGACCTGTCCGTTAGCAAAGAGCTTGTCGATCCACTCTTTCGGTGCTACGAAACGGCCCTCTCCGTGGGATGCGGGATTGCAGTAGGTAGCACCCAGTGTAGCGCCCTGTAACCAGGGAGACTTGTTGGATACGACTTTGGTGTATACCATCTTGGAGATATGACGGTTGATGGTATTGAAGGTCAGGGTAGGTGAATCCTCCTTCTGACCGGTGATTTCGCCGTAAGGAACCAGTCCCAGCTTGATCAGAGCCTGAAATCCGTTACAGATACCCAGTGCCAGTCCGTCTCTCTCATTTAACAGCTTCATGACCGCTTCCTTCAGCTTCTCATTCTGGAATGCTGTTGCAAAAAACTTCGCGCTGCCGTCAGGCTCATCACCTGCGGAAAAGCCGCCGGGGAACATGATGATCTGTGCCTGTGCAATGGACTTCTCGAATTCCTCTACGGATTCGCGGATATCCTCTGCGGTCATGTTACGGAACACTCTTGTCTCCACATGGGCTCCGGCACGTTCAAACGCCTTGGTGCTGTCGTATTCACAGTTGGTTCCGGGGAATACCGGAATGAATACGGTAGGCTTTGCGATCTTGTGCTTACATACATAAATACTGTCTGCCTTGTAAACATTGCTTGCCACTGCCTCGGTACCCTTCACTGCCTTGGTGGGGAATACCTTCTCCAGCTTGGAAGTCCAGGAAACAAGTGCCTCTTCCATGGTGATCTTCACATCACCATATACGAATGCAGGCTCCTCGGTCACGGTACCGATCACGGTGTAATCCAGTTCCTTCTCTTCCAGTGCAGCCATCTTGTCTGCGGGGATCTCTGCCAGAATATCGCCCAGTCCGTTGTCAAACAGGTCGTCTGTGGTTACCTCATCGTCGATCTTCACACCCAGCTTGTTACCGAAGGCCATCTTTGCTACAGCTGCTGCCACACCCTTGGAATCCAGAGCATAAGCGGATACGATCGTACCATTTTCGGTCAGTTCGTGGATCTTGCCATATAATTCTGCCACATTCTCATACATCGGAATGTCGAAATCGTCTTTATTAATAGAGAAACGTACCAGCTTATTGCCGGGGGTCTTCAGTTCCGGAGTAATAATATCGCCGTATTTTGCCACGTCCACTGCAAAAGATACCAGTGTGGGAGGTACATCAATATCATTGAAAGTACCGGACATACTGTCCTTACCACCGATGGAGGGCAGCCCGAACCCGATCTGTGCATCGTAGGCGCCTAACAGTGCTGCGAAAGGCTGGCTCCAACGCTCAGGATCGCTGGTCATTCTGCGGAAGTACTCCTGGAAGGTAAAGCGGATCTTGCTGAAATCACCGCCGGAAGCCACGATTTTCGCCATGGACTCCGTCACTGCATAGACAGCTCCGTGGTAAGGACTCCAGGAGGACAGATACGGATCGAAGCCGTAACTCATCATGGTCACGGTATCGGTCTTACCTTCCAGTACAGGCAGTTTGGCTACCATGGTCTGGGTCTCAGTCAGCTGATATTTTCCACCGTAGGGCATCAATACACTGCCGGCACCAATGGAGGAGTCGAACATCTCTACCAGACCCTTCTGGGAACATACATTGAGGTCATTTAACAGTGCCACCCAGGCACCCTTCACATCGCCCTCTTCCAGTTTCTCACCTACAGCGGGAACAGCCCATTTATCAAAATAATTCTCTTCTTCGGAAGGAATATCTACTTTTACTTTGGTCTCCTGATGGGCACCGTTGGTATCCAGGAAAGCTCTCTTCAGATCCACGATGGGCTTGCCTCTCCAGTTCAGTACCAGTCTGGGTTCCTCAGTAACAACTGCTACGGGAACAGCCTCCAGGTTCTCTTCCTTTGCATAGCCCAGAAAAGTATCTACATCCTTAGGATCTACTACCACTGCCATACGCTCCTGAGACTCGGAGATTGCCAGTTCCGTGCCATCCAGTCCGGCATATTTCTTGGGTACCTTGTCCAGATCTACGGTCAGACCGTCTGCCAGCTCACCGATGGCAACGGAGACACCGCCGGCACCAAAGTCGTTACATTTTTTGATCAGACGGCTGACTTCCTCACGACGGAACAGTCTCTGGATCTTACGCTCGGTCGGTGCATTACCCTTCTGTACCTCAGCACCACAGGTCTCGATGGAAGTATCGGTATGTACCTTGGAGGATCCGGTCGCACCGCCGCAGCCGTCACGTCCAGTACGTCCGCCTAACAGGATGATGATATCGCCGGGATCAGAGGTCTCACGGATAACATTCCTGCGGGGAGCTGCGCCCATAACGGCACCGATCTCCATACGCTTTGCCACATAAGAAGGATGATAGATCTCTTTTACAAAGCCGGTAGCCAGACCGATCTGGTTACCATAAGAGGAATAGCCACTGGCTGCGCCTCTTACCAGCTTCTTCTGGGAGAGCTTGCCGTGCAAAGTCTCGGATACAGGAACGGTAGGATCCGCAGCACCGGTGACACGCATTGCCTGATATACATAGCCACGGCCGGACAGGGGATCACGGATGGCACCGCCCAGACAGGTGGCAGCACCACCGAAAGGCTCGATCTCTGTAGGATGGTTGTGGGTCTCGTTTTTGAAAAATACCAGCCACTCCTCGGTCTCTCTATGGTCGCCGTAATCCATCTCCACGGGAACCACTACGGAGCAGGCATTGATCTCATCGGATTCTTCCATGTCATCCAGTTTGCCGTCTTTTTTCAGCTTTCTCATGGCCATCAGTGCCAGATCCATCAGGCAGACGAACTTGTCCTCTCTGCCCTTGAAGATCTCTTCTCTGGTATCCAGATAGCTCTGGTAAGTGGTCTCTAAGGGAGAACGATAATAACCCTCACCGAATTCCACATCAGTCAGCTCGGTGGAAAAAGTGGTGTGACGGCAGTGATCGGACCAATAGGTATCCAGTACACGGATCTCCGTCATAGAAGGATCTCTCTTCTCATCATCATGGAAATATTTCTGGATATGCAAGAAATCTTTGAAGGTCATGGCAAGTCCCAGAGATTCATACAGAGCTTTTAAACTGCTCTCGTCCATATCTCTGAAGCCGTCAAAAACAGCAACATCAGCGGGATCATCATACACCGTGATCAGAGTATCCGGCTTCTCCATGCCGGTCTCTCTGGAATCTACAGGGTTGATACAGTAAGATTTGATCTTGGAAAATTCTTCGTCGGACACCTGTCCTTCGATCATATAAGTCACAGCGGTACGGATCACAGGTTCTTCGTCCTCTTTTAAGAACTTCACACACTGCACTGCGGAATCCGCTCTCTGATCGAACTGTCCGGGAAGGAACTCTACGGAAAATACTTTTGCATCCGCAGGAATCTCGATGGTCTCTTCATACAGATCATCTACGGGAGGCTCGGAAAATACAGTCTTGCAGGCTCTTGCAAACACCTCATCCGAAATATTCTCCACATCATAGCGGATAAACTCACGAACCTTTGCCACATCGATACCCAGATAATTTTTCAGTTCGTCGTGCAGCTCTTTTGCCTTGACGGCATAAGGTTCCTTTTTCTCTACATAGATACGTCTTACGTTGCTCATGTCTCTCCTCCGAAATTTTATACTATGCGACACTATTCAGAACGCCATTCGCAAAACCACATCTTGCGATGCTTACTTTTTGCTCATGTGGTTATCTCACCATATAAATATCATCAGATGCCCTTACAAATGCGAGCCTTTGACGTACATATGATTATATTTACATGGTTCTGAATAGTATCATACAACATACTATATTTTCCCACAATAGCAGAAAACAACAAATTTAGATAGATTTTACCTGCCTTTTTGAACGCTTCGTCATTCATGCAGTCTGTGGATCAGCCGGTAAGCGATGTCCTTCTCGCAGATCAGGGCCTCCGTGTGGGCGAAAAATACGATGCCGTCCGTGGGGGCCAGAATCTTCTCCCTCACCGTTCCATCGTAAGGGTCTATAATTTCTGCCATCTCATTTCCATAGCGCACATCGTCTCCCGCATGTACTTTTCCCCGGAAAATTCCCGCCCGGTTCGCAGGTACATCACTCAGATCCTTTTCATATATAACATGACTGATATAGCCGGAATGACTCTCGTACCGGATCAGCCCCATACGTTTCAGGAAACGTAAGACCGCTGCCACCGCCTGTCTTGCACTCACCTCATCGATCTGGGTATTCTGATTCGTGTATACCGAAAAGGCGGCCGTCATCTCATCCTGCCAGTTATAATTCAGTGTCTTGGTATCGATGGGTACCGGCTTGCGCACCACCACATAAGGAAGTCCGAATAGATTCGCCAACGACGTATTCTGATAGCCTGTCTCCATCATACGCACATGGGGCACGAATTCTCCCGGTCTGTAAAAGGACGTAAACTGGATCCCATAAACGTAGTCCCGGATCTCCGTAAGCAACGCATTGGTCAGACGGTCCGCCGGCTCCCCGTAATCATTTCCCGGAAAACTCCGATTGATATCCGCTTCCTTGACACCGAAAAAGCGGCGGCTGATATTCACGGAATAGGCATTGATGGTAGGAATCACCAGAATCTGTTTGCCGGCACTGATACAGCCGTTGTTTTCCAGTTCCCGCAGTGTCTTCACCAGTTGGGAACAGATATACATCTGCTGGATCTCATTACCTCTGGCTGCGCCCACGATGCAGGCAGACTTCTCGCCCTTGCCGAACTGAAAGCCCCTGATGCGCATATCTTCTCTGTAGGTCGAATGTATGGTATAAATATCTCTCTCAAACATAATCTTTTCACTCCGTCAGGATCCGCGCCAGCAGATCTCCTTCATAGACCACCGGATAAGCTCTCAGGGTAAACAACAGCCCGCCTTTTGCGGTACGGATCTGCTGCTTCACCGTCCCTTCAAATGGATCCACCACTTTCCCGATCAGATCTCCTTTTTTCACATAGTGGTTGTGCTCGATCAGTGGCAGGAACACACCGTCTGACTTGCTGCGGATAAACTCCACCTCACCGTCACTGGATATCGCAGGCTCCTGCACCTTTGGCTCCGGGCCTGTCCAGATCCCCATTTCACTCATGATGTGGAAAATACCGTCCACGATCTGATTACCGAAGGATCTGTGGATGTCATGCCCCTGTCCCATCTCCAGCACCAGTGTGGGAACTCCCAGCAGATTCATGGAATGGGCCAGCGTCGATTCATGCACCGTGGCAGTGGCATTCATCCAGATCATGTCGGCATTGGTCATTTTCGCATAGGGAAGCAGTGCCTCCGCAAAATCTTCACTGAGTCGTACCTGTGGGATCTCACGCACAAAAATATCACTGGCGTGCAGATCGATACAAATATCGGATCCGATCAGGGAATCCACCACAGTTGCCGTGATCCGCTCCATCATATCCCCCGATGCGTCTCCCGGAAACATACGGTTCATATCCATATCCAGTCTCGGCACCGTCCGGCTGGCCATGTCGATTCCCAGCGGATTCAATGCCGGATAGATATCTACGATTCCTTTCAAATACTCCGGATGCTCTTTTACTCTTCGCGCCGTCTCATAACAGATGTACTGTCCCTCCAGTTCATCCCCGTGGATGCCGGACACCAGACTGATTCTGGATAAATTCCGTTCTTCTCCCTCCGGACGGATCCGGTTCCTGCGGATTGCCAGATGTCCTCCCGCCGGAAGTTCCATGCTGATGATCGTTTCTGTCATACTTACCTTTTCCCTCTCTTTATCTCTTTGCAGCTTTTCTACACAGAAAATGCTTCAGGAAACTTTCCCTGAAGCATCATCACCCGTTGTCTTATTAATCTTCTACACCCAATCCGCGCAACAGATACAGGATCTCACGATCCACCGCTTCCGCCGTCACGCCGATGGTCTGGGCCGAAATCTTCAGTCCTTCCAGCACAAACATAATATTTCTCGCAGTTCCCTCACAGTCCTCGCAGATAAACTCTCCGTTATCCACACCTGCCTCGATCAGTTTTTCAATGATCTTCACTGCGGAATCAAACTGCTTTTTTAAAATATTGTCTCTCTTGGGCAGTTCGTTTTCAAAATAGAATTCATAGGTAGCCTGCGTCAGTGTATTCTTCTTGCGCAGAAGCTCTTTCTTCTGCTCCTTTAAAAACAGAAGCAGGATATCCGCTGCGGTAGCATCCTCCGTAATACTGTCGGAAAATACGTCATCCGCCTCCTCACTCTCCATGCGCAGCACTTCCATGAAGATCTGACTGGTATTCTCAAAATATAAATAGAGTCCGCCACGGCTGATGTCGCAGGCCTCTACAATATCCTTCATCGTTACTTTTTTGAAGCCCTTCTCCACAAATACTTCTCTGGCTTTCTCTACGATATATCGCTTTTTCTGTACTGATTTTTCTCCCATGGATCTATCCTGCCTTTCCCCACTCAAAGCTTTCCGTTCGCCGGTGTCTTATCCCAGAATTCAATGATCTCCTGCATCTGTTTCAGTACCAGATAAAAGATCTGCTCCGATACCGCCTCGCTCCACAGATTTCCCTTTGTTCTGCCGCCTAAGACATATTTTGACAGGATTCCTCTGAGGATATCCCATTCCTTCCATCCTGCTTTCTGAATAATATCCCGCTCCTCCTGATGAGTGTGGATCCGGTGTCTTGTGTATACATAGGCATAGTTGCGATCCATCAGGGGACTTTTCGTCGCTTCCCTGACGAAATTCAGGAGAGTCCCGTCATATACCGGAAAAGACACGGAATTCACTCCGATATCCTGTCCGCTGTAGATAGAGCTGGCTCTCTTGCCGGCGCTCTGCTCCAGCCAGGGCAGGTAGGGAAGTAACGGCCTCACTGCCTGCTTATATGATTCCAGCAACTGCTCTCTGTATTCACTGCTCTGTTCCATAACCCCAATATACCTTTCCATGTACCGTTTTCTACCGAAAACATCGCTTTTTTCGTCTGTCAATGTAAAAGTGACACATATGTAGTTTTATTTTATCACATTTCTATCAAAAGTACAGTAGAAAATTGTTGGTATTATGGTGTATAATGTGTATTAAGTATTTGTATGATAAGACGAGGTATTGGAATGGCTGGAATCGTATTGGAGAAGGGGAAAACTATATATAGCTATGGGCAGCCCATGACTGCATTGCATCTGATTACCAACGGTAAAGTAGATGTATCATATCCCGGCGGCTCTTATACTCTGGGAAAGGGAGACGTGATCAGTATCTGTGAGATCTGCTCCGAGATCCATCTGCTGGGCTATACCACGTTGGAGGATACAACGATCCTGACGTATCCCCTGACCAGTCTGGATTCCCTGAATGATATTCTACAGAAGCACCCGGACGTAGCACGTCTGTTCTGTCTGTCCTGTTTCCGTCAGATCAATATTCTGCTGAACCGCAGTTCCATTTCGGAATTGAACTGCAGTGAGCTGTATCGTACTCTGACAGATGATATTGCCACCTACAATACACTGTGTAGCCGTTACCGTCTGCAGGCGAGATCCCTGGAACATTTCGATGAGCTGAATGCTTTTCTTGGGGATGATTCACCGGACATCTGGCTGAACGGCTATTACATGGGCTTAAGCAGGATCCTGGCTTCGGACAATTACCGGATCCTGGTACAGGAGTCGGATCTGTCCATTGGTATGCTGCGTAAGGGAAGTCTGGACTTCCGCCGTACTTACCAGAGCCTGGAGGAACAGTTCCACTATCTGCAGCAGGTCGGTTCCTTCTATTTCCGGGAATCCGGCAACGATCTTTTTGATTTTTATACTTCTTTGTTCTATAAACTGGGACAGGATAATGAAGACAGCAAGGCGGTCTACGACCGCATTCACCGTATGCTTTCTAAGGCCGGCGATCTGTCCTTCATCGATCAGGAACTGTTTGCCTCCAGATCCCAGACCTTCCAGAGCAGCCTGAATCTCATGGAATCCAAGGATTCCGCTGAGGCAGGTTCTTCCGGAGATTCCGAGATCCTTGGCAAGCTTGCCGGATCGCTGAACACTATTCTGGATTACGCCGGTTCGGATCTGGATACCGTGACCAGCTTCCGTCAGCATGTCCACGCTTACAAGCTGCTGTCCGACCGGGCTTCCCAGGATCAGGATGTCGCTCTTTTACGCAGACAGCTGACCGAAGAATTTTATCTGCTCTACTCCCTCCTGTTCACCCAGACGCTGGAACAGCCGAACATTCCCATGCCGGTCAAAATGTTTCTGTATTTCGGTTATGTGGATGAGGAGCTGGCCGGTCTGAAAAATGCAGTCACCCTGTACCGCATGGCAGAAGCCATGTCGGATCACAGCGATATCGGTGTCTATACCTTTTATGACTGGCTGATGGCCATCTTCCGCGGGAAGAAATCTCCCAGCCGGAACGAATTTGACCAGGATTATTCCGATTATATTCACAAACAAAAGGTCGGTGGCAATATTACGGATGCAGAGCTCAAGGCATTGGAGAACAATCCCATGGCCAAGGTCAATTACGAGCTCCGGAATATGTTCCCTCAGGTCAACAAGATCACCTTCGGACGGATCACTACTTTCTGTCCGCTGTTCTGCGCAGATGATGTGCTGAAGGATCTGGAAAGCTCCTATGTCACCGTTTCCCGTGTCTCCCAGATTCTCGAGGAGATCCGCCGGGTAGATTACACGGCATTCTATAGAGAAAGTCTGGATATGGAGCACATAGATGTCATGGGTAAGGAGACAATTCATCTGGAATATCTGCCGGACATCATCCTGATGCCCAACGTCGGTATCCGCGGTGTCATGTGGCAGGAAATTGAGGGCAAGCGCCGTAACAGCCCCGGTCGTATGGTCTTCTCCATTTTCCATCTGGAGGATCTGAAGACGACTTTCACCCACCTGACCGGTGAATTCCGCTGGGAGCTGTGCAAGAGAGTCCAGGGTAACCGCTGGAACGATGTCTCCATCAGTTCCCTGACCAGTGAATATTTCGATTATATCCAGTTCTACCGCAAGAACCATGATCTGAGTACAGAGGCCAAGGAAAAGGTAAAATCCAGCCTGCAGCGTGCCAAGAACAGTTTCAAGGAAATGTTCGTAAGGGATTATATGATCTGGGTGCTCTTCGAAGGTGCCGGTTCCCCGAGACTGAACAAAGTAGCCCGTCAGATCATGTTCACCTACTGCCCGTTCCCTGAGGATATTTGCAATACACTGGCTCAGAACCCGTTGTATGCCGATCTTCTGGATCGCCGTAAGATCAAGGTAGCCCAAGGCTTACATCATCTGGATGTTCTGACCCGAAAGCTGCAAAACGGTAATATTCCGGTTCCCGAGACCGTGGCACAGGAACGCTATTATTTATGTGGCAGCAAAAAAGCATAGCACATACATATAGCAAAAAGATTCACTCTCCACCCGGGGAATGAATCTTTTTGTTATGTTGTCTTATTTGCTTTCAGATACCTTATGCGTTTGCCAGCTGTTTGCCAAGTTCTCTACACTCTGACAGGCCATCCCCGTCCGGTGTCTCATGGCAGATCAGGCCCTCACCGTTCAACACAGTAGCTCCTGCTGCTTCCATACGGGTGGTCCAGTCTCTCATCCACTCACCGTCTCCCCAGCCATAGGAACCGAACAGTGCGATCTTTTTGCCGGAAGCAAAGCCTTCCACATCACATACAAAAGGCTCCATCTCGGATTCCTCCAGGACTTCCGCTCCCATCGCGGGACAGCCCAGTGCAAACTTGGGAGCAGCCTTTAGTTCGTCAAGGTTGGCGCCGGTCACAAATACTACCTCCGCTTCCTTCCCGGCTTCCCGGATACCCTCTCCGATGGCCTCTGCCATAGCCTGGGTGTTACCACCCTGTGTCCAGAATACTACATAAATCTTATCCATTTATTTTTCCTTCCCTTCCGCACCTTTCCGTGCCTGTTTCTATGCTGCGGTACATCCGCAGATATCTATGATTTCTGTCATCTTTAATCCATAATGCAACAGCTGGATCAAATTTTCCCTGGCATATTCATATTTTTCAAAAAGTCTCTGTTTTCCTTCTTTATCCGCATATACTTTCCAATAACCGGTGCAGAGGCTGTTCTTCCCCTGATGTCTGATAAATCCTTCCACATCCTCCGGGGGATATCCTAACAGCAATCCCAGTTCGTGGGGGAACGGCTTCCCTCTCTCTGTATAGGTTTCATAACGATCGCAAAATACCGGCAAAATATCCTCCAGTCGATCGGATTCGTACCCTGCCTCCCGCAGCAGTTTCTTTACCTGCGGCATTTTCAGATACTTTTCCAGCCGGTCTTCCCGATACAACAGTATTACCATTTTCTCCTCTGTCTCCAACAAGGGATACAGGGAAAGCACACTGCCTTCAACGATCCTTCCCACCTGTGTAAAGCCTTCCGGGGAAATCGTCAGCAGATTGGAAATCTTAAGTCCCGTGATCAGCGGTGCACACTGCAAAGCCAACTGTAGTTCCACATCGTCTGCTTCCATTTCACACAGGATCTCCCACGTTTCCTGACTCAATCAGCGCTTCACCTCCTGCCATCCAAAAGTCATTGAGTTAGTCGTAGCTAACCTATATAAATAATATAGAAAAAAGCAGTTCCCGTCAAGGGAACTGCCTGATAGAAATTCTCAACATATAAACTTTCAAAATAGCTTTGGGGATTTCCATTCTCAGATCTTTCTGCGGTCCAGCCCTGTACTGCGATAGTATTCTGCCTTGTCCTGATACATCCGTCTCTCGGACTCCGTCAGTAAATGATCCTTTCCCACGGCTTCCAGAGTGTTCACCGCTGCTCCTACTGCCATGGAGACATCATGAGCTGCCAGCTCTGTTTTTAATTCCTCCACCTTTTGATAGAATTCCTTTTCAGAAATTCCAGTGCACAGAACCACCAGTTCATCTCCGCCGATACGGAACATTCCATTTCCCTCAAATACACGTTTCAGGCAGTCACAGCACCTGCGGATCAGGCGGTCTCCGGCGGAATGTCCTTCACTGTCATTGATCCGTTTTAATCCTGTAATATCACAGTATACCACGCCGATGGGCTCGGTATGGTCCACCTGCTCAATGTACCTCTCCATAGCATAACGGTTCCCCAATGTCGTCAGCGGATCCGAATAGCTCATCACTTCCAGCTCCCGTACCAGATTTCTCTGCTTCAGGGACGATACGATAAAGTGTCCCATGATCTGCAGCATCTCCGACACAAATTCAAAATATCTGGTCGAAGGATTGTCTACTCCGTAGAAGCCGATTACTTTCCCATCATCATAAAGCGGAACCACCACCAGGGAATGAATATTCTGTCTTACCAGAACTTCATACATCTGCGGATCCACATCTTTCATTTCTTCCAGATTCTCTGTGACAAAACTCTGATTCTCATCAAACTTCCGATACCATTCCGCACAGATCTCCGGCGGTAGGTCCTGAAGGGTATCCTTTTCCGGTGCGACTCCCTTGGCTACCCATTCGTATGTATTGTGGTCATGATCGTGGTCATCCTTTTCAAAAATATAGGCCCGTCCCGCTTCCAGATTCTTTCCGACGAATTCCAGCAGCACCTGCAATGTCTGATCCATGCTCTCCTGCCGCTGTGCCACACGGATGGCTTCATTCAACGCAACCTCCATATTACGGTAATCTTCGGATTTGTGCCCTCTCCCATTCAGATTGCCACAATCTATGGCGATTTCCATACGGTATTTTCTCCCGTCTTCTTCTACCAGTGTGTCCTTGATATGAAGTTCTCTTCGCAGCAGCGGATTGTAATATTCCCATTCCTTAAAAAAACCCGGCTTTAACTGTTCATTATTACACATGCCACAGGGCAGAGAATTTCCCTGCAATATCTCATAACACTTTAACCCGATGATCTCTTCAAGACTTTGAAATCCATAGCTCTTCAGAGTCTTCTTGTTCATATATATCAATTCATGAGTCTCTGCATCTGCCACATATACATATTCACCCAGATTCTCGAAAAATTCCCATATTTTACTCATATACACCAACCTGCTTCCGTATTCTTCCCCTCTTTATAACTAATCAGTATACACTTGCAAACGCTTTACGGCAAGCCTGTTCTCTCAAAAATGTCTGTAATAATCTCACATCATCCGTGATCACACCGTCCGCCCCACAGTTTACGATCCGAAGCATGGCACCGGAAGTATTGGCTGTCCACCCGTATACCGACTTTCCGCAGTAATGAATGGCATCTACCATATCCACTGTAAGATTTCTCCCCTCGATGCTATAGCTGTCGGCATAGTCCAGCTCATAATCCTCTTCTTCCAGATCATGGGCAATAAAAACTGTTGAAATCCCCGGTTCCAGCTCCTTCATTTTCTGCAGGATTCCCTTGTTCATGGAGCCTATAATACACTCATCCACCATATCATAGTCCTGCAGCAGAGTCAGCACGCTTTCCTCCAGTGCATCCTCCTGTCCGGTATATTTCAGTTCGATCATCAGAGTGATCCTGCCTCTGGCACAGGCAAGCATTTCTTCCAGTGTCGGGATCTGTTCTCCCCGGTATGCTGCCGAAAAACCGCTGCCCACTTCCAGGGTTTTGAGAGCATCTGCCTCCGCATCCCATACGCAGATATCCTCTCCTGTGGTCCGTTTAAAATTACTGTCATGCATAACGATCAGGGTTCCGTCCGACAACTGCTGCACATCAATCTCTGCAATAGGCGCTCCATCCCGGATGGCCTGTTCCAGGGCCGCCACCGTGTTCTCCGGAGCTACTTTTGCCCCCGCCCGATGCGCTACCACGATCACAGGAGCGTCTTTACCTGCGGCCTGTACCTGCGGCAATACACCATATGTCAGAAAATAGAGGCAGAGAAGCATAACAATCGCTGTTTTTCTGATAATTTTCATCACATTGCCCTCCCATGAAAGTTATTTGTCAATTTTATTGTAACTATTGACTATAAACTCCATACAAGGAAAATGTTAACTTTTTGTAAATATTCAGAGCCACGTAAATATAACCGGAGGAACGTCGAATGCTTGCATTCGTAAGATCCTCTGGCTATATTTATGTGGCGAAGTGACCACATGAGCAAAAGGAAAGCATCGGAGATGCGATTTTGCGAATGGGGTTCTGAATATTACGACTATTCAGAGCCATGTAGCTTCAGGCAGGGTATTCGGCAGATGCTTGCATACGCAAGAATATCTGCCTGAAGTTATAGGGCGAATTATCGTTCTGAATCGTCGGTAAGCCCGGATAAGCGTACTCACTTCCGTAACATCACTACCAGCTCATGAGCCAGCAGTGGAAATGCTGCCAGTACATTCAATAGCAGCCATTCCTGTCCGGACAGATGGGAGGTTCCGAACGCTCCGATGAGAAACGGTACTTCCGTTACCGCAAACTGCAGCGCAAATCCAATAACACAGGCCAACACCATCAGCGGATTATCCCAGGGTCTCATGGCAAATACGGACTTCTGCATATCCCGCATTCCCACTGCATGATACAGCTGGCACATTCCCAGTACTGTAAAAGCATAAGTCTGGGATCGGGCAAGTATTTTTTCCCGGGACAGTAATTCACGAAGTCCCTCTACCCAGTCAGACAGATTCCAGGACAGTTCTCCCCTGCCTGCCAGGATCCCACAGGGCAATACCAGAAATGCCGCCAGACCGATACCGGTGATCAGCGCTCCATAGAGTAAGGTACAGGCCATTCCGCCCCGGGCGAACAGACTCTCCGCTGCTTTTCTTGGAGGACAGCGCATCAGGCTTTTTCCGTCATTTTTATCCACTCCCAGTGCCAACGCCGGAAGGGAATCCGTGATCAGATTGATCCACAGTATATGACTGGATTTTAGAGGGGAAGCCAGCCCCAGAGCCACTGCTGCGAACATGGTCATCAGTTCCCCGAGATTGGAAGACAGTAAAAATATCACCGACTTGCGGATGTTTTCATAGACGCCTCTGCCTTCCTCGATTGCCTTTTCAATCGTTGCAAAATTATCATCCGTCAATATCATGTCCGCCGCCTGTTTAGCCACATCCACGCCGGTTCCCATGGCTACACCGATATCTGCTGCTTTCAGAGAAGGAGCATCGTTCACACCATCCCCTGTCATGGCCACAATCTCCCCATTCTGCTGCAGCCCCTTCACGATCCGTACCTTCTGGGCCGGAGTCACTCTGGCATAAACCCTGATATTCCTGATCCTCCTGGCAAAAGAAGCATCATCCAGATGATTCAGTTCTTCCCCTGTAATACACTGACTGCGATGCCCTGCAATCCCCAGCTGTCTGGCAATGGCATAGGCGGTATCCACATGATCCCCGGTGATCATTACTGTAGATACACCTGCACGGCGGAAAATCTCCACCGCTTCCTCCGCCTCCGGTCTGGCAGGATCACGCATCCCCACGATTCCCAGGAATGTCATACCTTCTTCCCCACACCCGGGAGTGTTTCCGCTCTGTGCTGCCGCCAGTGTCCGAAGCGCCAGGGAATTCATGAGTTCTACAACCTCACTGATCCTTTTTCTCTGTCCGGCTGTCATTGGCACACTTCTTCCGTCCTGTAAAATATGAGTGCAGTGCTGTACGATCACATCCGGTGCCCCCTTCGTATAGGCAATGCTTCCCTTATGCCCTCCGTTTTTCGGGATTCTGTGATAGGTCGTCATCATCTTCCGGTCCGAATCGAAAGGCTTTTCATCATAGCGGGGGTACTGCTTCTCCAGACGTTCTCTATGCATCCCCATCTTCTCTCCGAAGTCTAAGAGCGCCAGTTCCGTTGGATCTCCGATCCGTTGCTCTCCCTGCAGGGAAGCATCGTTGCACAACAGCATTCCCCGGAGCATCTCCTGTACGCATCGGGATTCTCCCCTGCCATTGCTGCCGGCAGCATCCTCCAGCACATCATACCACCAGCATTTTTCCACCGTGAGCCGGTTCTGGGTCAGTGTGCCGGTCTTATCCGAGCAGACCACGCTGACCGCTCCCAGAGTCTCAACGGAAGGCAGTCTGCGGATGATCGTATGTACTTTGACCATTCTGGTCACTGACAATGCCAGACAGATCGTCACCACTGCCGGCAGACCTTCCGGCACCGCAGCCACCGCCAGGGAAATCGCCACCAGCAGCATTTCCGGAATATTTCTGTGTTGAAATACCGCCAGCAGAAACAATGCCGCACATACTCCCAGCGATAAAATACTCAGAAGCTTTCCCATATCCCCCAGACGTTTCTGTAACGGTGTCATTTCCTCTTCCGCATCTGTGATCATGGAGGCGATCCTGCCGATCTCCGTGGCCATGCCCGTAGCTGTCACGATTCCTTCTCCGTGGCCATGGGTCACCACAGTAGACATATATACCATATTGACCCGTTCAGCCAATGGAATCTCGTGTCTGCAGTCTGCCAGAAACAGCGCATCTTTTTCCACAGGTACCGATTCTCCGGTCAGGGCAGATTCCTCTACCTGCAGATTGGAGCTTCTGGTCAGCCGTATATCCGCAGGTACCTGTGCCCCTGCCTCCAGGTCTACCAGATCCCCTGTCACCAGCTCCGCCGCCGGAATCTCTCTGCGTATTCCATCCCGGATCACTATAGTCTGTGGACTGGTCAGCTTTTTCAACGCTTCCAGTGCCTTTCGGGCTTTTCCCTCCTGCAGCATGCCCACCAGGGCATTGACCACTACCACAGTGCCGATGATCACGGCATCACTGAGCTCCCCCAGAAAGACGGATACCACAGCTGCGATCAATAATATGTAGATCAGCGGGTCCTTTAACTGCTCCAGAAAAAGCTGTATTTTCGTCTTTTTTCTGGCAGCTTTCATTTCATTTCTGCCATTTTGCTGTAAACGACGAAAGGCCTCACCATCGGTAAGGCCCTTCACTGCGTCACTTTTCAGTTCATTTACGGTTTCCTGTATATTCTGTTTTTCGAACACGGCTGCCTCCAATGCTTGTTTCTATTAAGCATTGTATGTCATATCTTCAGAATTCATTACACCGAATCATCGTACATTTTGATCTCTTAACTGGAATGCTGCGGTCAGCTCGTTCATGTTGGTGGCCTGCGCAGACAATTCCTCACTGGTGGCAGAAGTTTCTTCTGCGGTCGCAGAGTTGTTCTGCACCACTGTGGATATCTGTTCAATGCCCTGTTCGATCTGCATCATGGCATCTGCCTGTGCCTTGGATTCTTCCATGGCTTTCTTGGACTCGTTGGCCAGATCCTCAATGCCTTCCACGACCTTCTGCAATGCTTCGGCTGTCTTGTCCGTGATCTGGTTGCCATGCTCAATCTCCTGCAGGGAAGTCTCAATCAATTCTCTGGTATGTACCGCAGACTGTGCACTGTCATCTGCCAGCTTACGGATCTGATCCGCAACCACTGCAAAGCCTCTTCCGGCCTCTCCTGCTCTGGCTGCCTCAATGGCTGCATTCAGGGACAACAGATTCGTCTGGGATGCGATATCCTCAATCTCACCGATAATATCGCTGATCTGCTTGGAAGTATCGTTGATACGCTGCATGGCATCTGTCAGACCCTTCATTTCCTCTCCGCTGTCCTTCGCCTGCTGCTGGTAATCCATAGCCTTCTGGTAAGAACCTCCCAGTGCCTTGGCATTCTTCTCCACGATCTCGGTTACATTCGTGATGGTAGCCTGCAGTTCCTCTACGGAACCGGCCTGGTCAGTAGCACCTTCCGCAAGTCCCTGGGCAGCATCTGCCATCTGGTTTGCCCCCAGAGATACCTGTCCCACTGCCGTCTTGATCTCATTAAGTGTCTCACTGAGCTTATGGTTCAGCTTACGGATAGATTCCAACAGTCCCTGAAAGTCTCCCACATAGGCTTCTGCACACCCTGAAGTCAGTGCGAAGTTTCCTTCCGACATTTCTCCCAACAGATAATCCGCATCGCCGATGACCTTCTGCAGATTGCCGGATAGTGCTGCGGTAGCCTCTGCCAGGATCTGTGTCTCATCCTGTGTCCGGATCACAGGTGCCGGAGTATGCAGATCGCCTTCCGCCAGCTGACGTATTCTTTCGGTACATTCCGCCACCGGTTCACCGATCGCCTGACCGATCTTTTTTGCCCTGCGCACACTGAAACATAAAGCTGCAGCACCTATTGCTACACCAATGACAATACATACAACGGAAGAACCAAGGAAATCTGTCAGTGGTGCATTTACTGCCACGCTCCATCCATTGGTTCCTTCTATTGGTGCATAAGCCTGTATTGTGATGGTTCCGCCTTTCATATAAGTGCCATATCCGATTGCTCCGGTCATCATCTTCTGCTCTACCTTTGCAATTCCCCGCAAAGATCTGTCCGTCTGAGACAGTTCAATGTTGCTCTTCTGCTCCTGGGCAATCGCAGAATCACAGTGAGCAATGGTGATACCTGTTTCTCCCAACAGATAGCACTCGGAATTCTTACTGACAGAGACTGCCGCAGCAATATCATTTAAGAACTCCGGATCCGGCACAACGAATACCACGCCGACAATATCACCATTCTTATCTCCGTCTGCATATACAGGTGCGGAAATGATAACGCTGAGCTTACCGTCTGTCTTTGCAATCACGGGATCCGATACCACGACCTCTCCCTGCATGGATCTCTTAAAATAATCACGGTCACTATAATCGGTTCCGTCATAAGCACAGATACCGTTGGCGCCGATCAGCTTGCCTCTGACCATTCCATAAGCTTCCACACGCTGGTTGATATACTGCTGCTTCTGCTCCTGGGTAAATACTGGAGAAGACAGCTGATAGCTGCATCCGAGTTCGGATACGATCGTTGTTGTCACCCGTAGTTCCTCTTTGATACGGTCTGCAGAGATCTCTGCCACCACCAGCATATCGTCTTCCAGTGTTCTCATGGTACTGGACAGATTCAGGATCACGGTAAGGGTGGCCAACGGAATAATCGAGAACACTACCAGCCTGCTGATTGCCTTCTGCAGACGTTCCCGGATCGTCGTCATGCCGGGTGTCTGCCCCTTTGTGCCCTTCTGTGATGCTTTTGTACTCATATGTCCTCATTTCTGCGCTGCATTTTTATTATATGCTTTATTTTCCTGTACTCTGTGAAGTGACCACTTGTCCGGCAGCGCCCGGATATCCCATGCATTTCCTTCATTTTGGAACAGTGATCTTCTGCAGAGATACTTAATTTTATATGTTGATTTTATTTTACCATGATTCAGAAAAATTTTCTATCTTTTGAAGCCCAAAAAGAGAGTTAATATTCCGTTAAGAATATCAACTCTCTCCTGTCATTTATCTCTCTATCCCCTCATGATAAGAAATACCCTGTTAATAGCCGAACTCCTGGGCAAAATACAACTTGCCATTGGTCTCATAGACCGCAATGCTGCAGGTGGTAAAATCGTCTGCCAGGATATTCGCTGCGTGTGTAGGAGAAGCCATCCAGGCATCTACTACACTCTGTGCGGAATCATAGCCCTTCGCCAGATTCTCGCCCCACATCAGTTCACTGTTCACTGTGTACCAGTCCTTACCGTTGGGTCTGGTATGGGAGAACTTGGAAGCTGCTTCGGTTGCTCTTACCATAGCGCAGGACTCCAGACCGTTGCTCCAGTTCAGTGCTGCCAGGCCGTTCTCTGCTCTCTTCGCGTTTACAATATCCAACGCATCGATAGCCATGGCACGAAGTTCATCTGCACGGGCCAGCTCAGCTTCACTCATACCGGCTTTTCTCACAGAACCCGCCAGTGCCACTGCCTCTTCATCGAACCAGACAGTTCCGTCATCCGTGGCAGGATCACGGCTTACAGAGGATAATTCTGTACTCTTGCCGCAGCCTGCAAGGCTCAGCACCATGATGACTGTCAGAACAAGACTCATCCATCTTTTTTTCATTTGTTCTACCTCTTCTTTCCTTGATTGTTTATAGTAAATATATGTTTATTCGTTATGATTGCTTCTTCTTAATAATAAGCCATGCTCCCAGCCCTGTCAAGGAAAGGGCAAAGCCCAGATTCCATGTATTGGAATCATCGCCGGTCCTGGGTCTTCTGGAAGCTCCCAGGACTGCTCTGTCCGCCAATGGTGTAGGATCATCGGTAATGCTTACAACCCGCTGACGTCTTACACCAAGCACCTGAGGTGTTACCGGGGTTGCCGGCTCAGACGGTGTACCGGGAGTATCCGGGGTATCGGAATCATCCGAATCGTCCGGAGTATCCGGGGTTGCGGTCGGAGTAGTGGCCGGCGTGGGTGTGGTATCCGGTGTGCCTGTCGGCGTAGGCTCCGGAGCAGCACTGGGAGTAGGTTCCGGGCTGATAGTCACGGTCGGAGTAACCTCCGGCTCTCTGGACAATTCAAACTGCATTCCGAAGCCGTATCTGGTCATCTGATAGCCGTTGTTGGCCAACACACCGTTAAGGTTAGTGGTGATCTTCACTTCTCCGTCCTTTAACAGGTCGGATACCAGAGTATCTGCATAGGAACCTTCCTGTCCGTTTTTCAGCATCCGGTCATACAGACCTTCACCGTCAAAAGTATATACATTATGATATGTCGTGTAATATAAAGCATCTGCTACTGCAGAACAGCTCTCCGCTACTGTGGTATCGGCGGTTCCGTTGGTCAGGATTGCCAGTTCCTCTGCCGTAAGTTCTGAAAAGCTGTAGACCTTATTTCCTTCTTCTCTGGAAGTATTGTTGAACCAGTCTAAGTAATACTGTGCCAGGCAGCTCTGCGTAACCTCTTCCGGCTTCATTTCTTCGCTGCCATATCCTTTTTTCAAAAGAGCCTCTCCGACAATCGCATCCGTAACCTTGCCTGCGGTGATTCCGAGATCCCGTAACGGAGCATTTAAAATACGACGGGGCAATGTACAGAACGCTCCCACTTCACCGATCTCATAACCTTCAAAACCACCGGACAGAACCGTTACTTTCTCTCCTGCCTTAGGCGCCGCCGGGATCGTACCGATCGTGGCCTTTGCAGGATCATACTGATACTCCTTATTGCTCTCATTTACCAGCTTTATGTTGTAGTATAGGGTATCTCCGGGCTCTGCCGCATTTCCTCCTGCCACGGTACCGTTCAGATAACCGATGGCATCGGACAGATTGATTCTTACCTTGTCCGGGGCATTGCTGTGGATCGTAATGGTGATCGTTGCATCATAGGTCACCCTGCCGGTGCCGCTTTCCCAATGCTGTTCCAGTTCGGGAGTTGTAGTAATGGTAATACCTTCGGAAATATAATGGAACACTGCGCCGTTCTCATTCTGTTCAAAAGTTACCGTTCCCGTGGGATATTCATAATAATCTACTGCGGATACCCCGGGAATCCTGTAATCGTATCCGTCATAATTGGTCCAGGTCTCTGTGGGTGTGGTCACATACCACACGGTGGCAATGGTGACTCCACTGAAGGACCGACCGGTGGTGAGCAACTGATCCATAAAACTTTCCGTTACATTTTCACCATACAAGACGCCGTTGTTGTCATTCACATACTGTTTTACATCCTCAAGGGTTTTTCCGCAGTTTTCTTTATAATAGGAAGTGCCTTCGCTGTCTTCACCGTAATAAACATAGTGTAACAAATCTGCGGGCTTGCAGTCAGAATATTTGTTTACATCTAATGCTACGAATCCAACGCACTGCCAGCTTGCTCCGTTACTTCCGGTTAACTTTCCTTCGGCATCTACCCCTGTATTATCCACAGAAAGATATTTAAAGGTTTCAGCATCATCCAAAGTCATCTTATGACCTGCAAACAATGAAAAATCTCCGTTTGCCGGCTTGTAATTATTGGGCCAAACGTTGGGGCTGGCTACCTGTCCTCCCACATATTTTGCCATGGTGCCTCCAGCAAGAATCACCGTTTTGATGGTGGGATAGGATTTCCCTTCCACAGCAACGCTACTGTCGTTTCCGCTTACACTCGCCATTTCAACGACATCGTTCTGCTCATTCTGTGTTGCTTCTTCTGCCTGTACTGTAAATCCGGTGTTGGAGACGCTGCCGATCAGCAGTGCCGCTACCAGAGTTTTTGCCAGTTTGGTCTGTATTACGTTTTTTAACTTCATTTCTGTTTCCCCTCAAAACCAGTATTTCTGTTTTTATTACTTCTTTTTACTCTCCTAATAAGTAAGACTGCGCCAAATGGAAAAAGGACCAGATTTTGAAAAATTTTTCAAGATTCTGATCCTTTTATACTTTTACAGCTAAGATCGGCTGTCGTTCCGTTCCTGTTTAATGTTCTTTTCGCTTAAGAACAAGCCATGCTCCCAGACTCGTCAGGGAAAAGGCAAAGCCCAGATTCCAGGCATCGGAGTCATCGCTGGTCTGCGGTCGTCTGGATGCTCCGAGGACTGCTCTGTCCGCTAAAGGAACTGCCTCGTCCTCGATGGTCACCATTCTGCGGCGTCTTGCACCAAGTACCTGCGGGGTGTCCGGGATTCCACCGGCCGGTGTGCCGGGATCTGCCGGGGTACCGGGATCATTCGGGGTGCCGGGATCATCTGGTGTATCATCCGGAGTATCGGGTTCATCCGGGGTGTCAGGTGTTGCGGTTGGTGTTGCTGTTGGTGTAGGTTCCTCGGTTACTACCGGTACCGTCGGTGTCGGCGTAGGCTCCTCGGTTACCACCGGTACCGTCGGCGTAGGCGTAGGTTCTTCGGTTACCACCGGTACCGTCGGCGTAGGCGTAGGCTCCTCGGTTACCACCGGTACCGTCGGCGTAGGCGTAGGCTCCTCGGTTACCACCGGTACCGTCGGTGTCGGCGTAGGCTCCTCGGTTACCACCGGTACCGTCGGTGTCGGCGTAGGCTCCTCGGTTACCACCGGTACCGTCGGTGTCGGCGTAGGCTCCTCGGTTACCACCGGTACCGTCGGTGTCGGCGTAGGTTCCTCGGTTACCACCGGTACTGTCGGCGTCGGCGTAGGCTCCTCGGTTACCACCGGTACTGTCGGCGTCGGCGTAGGCTCCTCGGTTACCACCGGTACCGTCGGCGTAGGCGTAGGTTCCGGCTCATCCGGTTCGCACGGACAGTGAATCTCTCCACCCTGCTTATACTTATCCGCTATGATGCCTCCGACAACAGTTCCGCCATTATAGACAGTTGCATTCGGAGCCAGAATATATCCGAAAATAGAATTTACATTAACTTCTGTTGCATTGCCAAAGTTCCAAATAATTCTGTCTGCCCACAGCTGATGTTCCAATGCTTGCTTTTTTGCACCATGCGCATTCATCCAGCCGGTAATATTCACAGTTCCGGAATCACTTACATTTACCACAACTGTTTTTCCATAAAAAGCTGCGCCGGTGATCTCTTTGTCATAGTCTTCCATCCTGGTATTTAACTCAGCACTTGTTACATTCAATACCAGTTGTGTATCGTTATTTTCATCCGCCAAAGCATACAAGTCGTTGCTTTTCTGTACCATATTACCTGCCAGGACATTGCTGATCTCAGATGCAATATCTGTATCCCATACCTCACAGTTCTTCAGAAGATTTCCAGTATATAATTTATTTTCACCAGCTATAATATTATAACCCTGTCCAGTCACTTCCCGCTCAACAGAGTTCTGTGTTCCGTCAGAATTAGTAAGCGGAATTATCAGTTCCTTTTCGTCTGTTCTGCCTGACGCTGTATATTTAAGAATCTGATTCGGAGCAGAAAGATCTCCCAGATAAGATTTTCCCCCATAGCTTACCATGGAAACCTTTAATTCTCTAATTGCGGCATTTCCCTCAATATGGTCCAGATTTGAGGATACAAATTCATTTGTATATAATACAAATGAAAATGGATCATTTAAATCCGCACCTGCTGCCTGCACAGCAATCCCTTCGTTCCCTGCAACAGAACCTACAACCAGTGCTGTCACCAGAACCTTTACCACTTTTTCCCTTACATACTTGCTAAATCTGCTCATCTGATTTCTCCCTCAATGAAACTGCGTGTTTCAACGTCTTTAAACGTTTTCGTTCCTCTTTACAATCATTAAGACTGGCGCCATTTCAAAAAAGGTTCAGATTTTTATTATATTTTTGATCTTTTCAGTATCATTTGCTATTTTTGTAACATAAGCCTTAGTATACAGCCGTTTCTGTCAGGACTCCATGGATCAGAGCCCGCCTTTTTGTACCGGATGAGCCGTAGCAGGTAGATAGGGATACGATATTTCCCCTGTCACTTAAGTCTGCATCTGAAGCATACAGGGAATGTTCCGTGGCCCACTGCACATAATCATCATAGGAGGCATCTGAGGTAAACGTGGCAAAACGGTCACTGGTACTCTTTGTTTCATAATAGGAAAAAATCTCATAAATGTAGACTTTATCTTCCGTGTATATATAGAAGTAAGGATTCTCCTCGCAGCTTGCCGTCCCCTTCAGCAAATTTTTAAAAGCCCCAAACATGCTCTCATCCCGCATATTATGTCCGAATACAAAGGTATTCCTGTCTGACCAGTCTGCTGAAGCCCCACAGTCCATGAAAATGCATCCAGCATTCACACTCTCCCCCTCGAAGGAATGCTTCAGATAATAGTCATTGTCCTCCCCCTGTACCACCGGATAACTGATGTCCAATGCCGGAAAATAGAGCCATCCACGAAAATCCGGGTTGGTCCTGATAAGTTCGGCAAAGTCGATCTGCAGCTCCGGATAATTTTTCTCCGCAATCTCTTCCTGTGTTTCCCCCGCCGCAGGCTCTGCCACCACCTCCTGGCGGATGGCATCGTATTCATTTTTTGCTCTCTGTTCTGACAGATAAGAATGCAGACTCATTCCTCCGGTCACCAGTACCGCTGCCGCCAGCACTGCTGTGATCGCATTTTCCGCTTTTTTATTTTTCATGCCAGTTTCCCCTTCCTGCAAGAATCGTTATAATTTGTTAATGATTATACCTTATTTTTCCGCATTCGTCTTTACGAAAGAGTTATTTTTTGATATTTTTAAGGTATAACTTTAAATAAGAAACTATTGGGGGAATAAAATCTTATGATACATCTTTTTGCACTGCTTTCACTGCTTTTGTGCGGTGTCTGCTATACAGGCTTTCAGAACAGTTCTCATTTCCGCAATACCGGCAGCCGGCGTTCTCTTCTGTTGCTTGTATTTGGAGGTGCCCTGCTTCTGCGCCTGCTCCTTGCATACACCACCCACGGCTTCAGTAATGATATCGCCTGTTTTGCAGCCTGGGCTGACCGGATCTTCACTTTAGGTCCCGGACAATTCTACTCCGCCGAGACGTTTACGGACTATCCGCCCGGTTTCATGTATGTATTGTATCTGGTCGGAGCGTTACGCTCTCTGCTGCAGATTCCTTATTATTCCGATCTGCATATTTTACTGTTAAAAATGCCGGCGATTCTGTGTGATATTGCCTGCGGTTTCCTACTCTACAGAGAGGCGGTAAAACGGCTGCATTTTTCCGAGCTGCAGGGAATCTTTGTTTCCTCCGCATATCTGTTCCAGCCGGCAATCATTCTGAATTCTTCCTGCTGGGGGCAGGTGGATTCCGTATACACACTGATGGTCATCCTCATGTGTCTGTTCCTCATGGAGGGAAACATGCTTCCTGCCTATGCGGTCTACGGTCTGGGTATCCTGTTGAAACCACAGATGCTGATCTTCACGCCGGTACTCCTGGCAGGGATCTGGGATCATGTATTCTTACATGATTTTTCCTGGAGGAAATTTTTCTATAACTTATGTGGTGGTCTGTCTGTCATCTGCGGAATGTTCCTTCTGTGCGCTCCTTTCGGATTAACCGCTGCGATCTCACAATATACTTCAACGTTGGGATCCTATGAATATGCAGCCATCAATGCCTACAATTTCTGGGGACTATTAGGAATGAACTGGATCGACCAGAACACGATTTTCCTCTTCCTGCCCTGTAAGACCTGGGGCACTATCGTGATCCTGCTGATCGTGCTCTTTACCTTCCTTATTGCAGCCCGCTGCCGGAAAGAGCCTTCAAGATATTTCTGTCTCGGTGCCTTTATCATCCTGACGATGTTCCTGTTCTCCGTCCGTATGCATGAGCGTTATATGTATCCCGCTCTAGCCCTGTTGCTTTTCTGCTGCCTGTACCGGCCCTCTACACCTCTCTGGAAATGCTTCAGTGGATTTGCAGTGCTGCATTTTTACAACACCGCCAATGTGCTGTACCATTACGATCCGCAGAATTATGACCGCAAGGCTCCCATCATTCTGCTGGTATCTGCCGGAATGTTGTGCTGCCTGTATTATTTCTATAAGATCATCTGGAAATATTATGTTCACGGTGAAGCAGGAGCTGCCACCGATGCAAAGCCGCAGCCCACGATAGGCCGTAGAGCTTCCGGGCATACTGCTTCCACAAGATCTGCCGCAGGACTCGGACAAAGACTTCGAGAATATTTTCTCTCTCCCCTGGAGCCCATTCCTTCCGAAGAGAGAATCCATTTCACGAAACCGGATCTGTGCCTGTTGCTGGCAATCGGTATTCTGTACAGTTGCTTTGCCCTCTATGATCTGGGAGACCGCAAAGCTCCGACAACAACTTACGATATGTCGGGAGAATTACAGGCCATCGAGCTGGAATTCCCCGAAGATGCGCTGCCTGTGACTATGGCCAGTTATCTGGCTCCCTGGCACCAGCGACATTTTGGGATGGATGTCAAAAGTAATGCCGAAGACTCCTGGACTTATCTCGGTGAGATCATTTTAAACAATGTCTTCACCTGGCAGGATGTCTCCCTGCAGGATCTGCTGACACAGGCCACAGAAAACAGTACTTCTGATATGTCTGCCACAACCAGATATCTGCGTCTGTCATTGACGGATAATGATGCCTCTCTGATTGAACTGGTCTTCCTGGACGCGAATGGCAACATCACACGCCCGTTGAACGCAGATGCCTACCCTACACTGTTTGACGAAAGCGATCTGTACCCGGAACGCTATTCCTTCCGCAACAGCATGTATTTCGATGAAATCTATCACGCACGCACGGCTTACGAGTTCCTTCACGGCCTGCCGACCTACGAAAATACCCACCCGCCTCTGGGCAAGATCTTCATCGCCCTGGGTGTTGCCATCTTTGGAATGAATCCTTTCGGCTGGCGTATCATGGGTACTCTGTTCGGCATTGCCATGCTGCCGTTTATCTACCTGCTGGGGAAAAAAATGACAAGGAATACTCCTGCGGCAGCTCTGGCCTGCTTCCTGTTTGCCTTTGATTTTATGCATTTTACGCAGACAAGGATTGCCACCATCGATGTTTATATCACATTCTTTGTGATTGCAATGTACTATTTTATGTACTACTATTGTTCTATGAGTTTTTACGATACACCGTTGTATAAGACCTTTGTGCCTCTGGGCTTATGCGGCATCTGCATGGGACTGGGAATTGCCAGCAAATGGACCGGTATCTATGCGGGCTGTGGACTGGCACTGCTGTTTTTTGCGCATCTGCTGCGACGCTACCGGGAATACCTCTATGCCAAAGCCCATCCCGGAAAAAGCACCAACGGCATGGAGCATCAGCAGATTGTAAAGAAATTCCCGGATTATACGGTAAAGACGATCGACTTCTGCCTGACCTTTTTCGTGCTGGTTCCGGCAGTGATCTATCTGTTGTCCTACCTGCCATTTGTAGACAATTCCCATCCGGGACTTTTTGACCGTATGCTGACCAACCAGACTTCCATGTTCAACTATCACAGCGGCCTGGAGGCAACGCATCCTTATTCCTCTTCCTGGTATCAGTGGCCCACTATGGTCCGCCCGATCTGGTACTATTCCGGATATCTGACCGATGCAGTCAAAGAGGGAATCAGTGCTTTCGGCAATCCTGTTGTATGGTGGATCGGTATTCTGGCATTTATTTACATCCTGTACCTGTTAATTCGCAACAATGCGTTTCTCTGTTCTCTGACAGGACACACACAAACAGAGTGCTCCACAGATACTGCGACCACCCTGTCCCACAGAGAATATGCAGCAGCTGCTTTCCTCGCAGTCGGCTACCTGGCGCAGTACCTGCCCTGGTTCTTCGTCACCAGAATTACCTTCATCTACCACTATTTCCCCAGTGTTCCTTTTGTAGTGCTGATGATCGTGTACAGCCTGATGCAGTGGAAGAAGCATATGTCTGACCGCACCTTCATCATCGTCTGCTGCGCTTATGCTGCGGTGGCGTTTGCCCTGTTCCTGCTGTTCTATCCGGTATTGTCCGGGCAGCCGGTGGATGTGGATTTTGTAATAAAATACTTGCGTTGGCGGGATACCTGGGTATTGATCTCAGGTTAAGTCCTCTTTATAAAATACTTCATATAAAAAACAGTGCCAATCCAGGCACTGTTTTTTGGTATAGCATATCTATTCACTTACCCCTCAGCGATCGCATTACCGGTATACAACTGATAATATCTGCCCTTCTGGGCGATGAGTTCATCGTGGTTGCCGCGCTCGATGATGCGGCCCTGTTCCAGAACCATGATGCAGTCACTGTTCTTGACAGTAGAAAGTCTGTGGGCGATGACGAAAGTGGTTCTTCCTTTCATCAACTTATCCATGCCGTCCTGTACAATTTTCTCGGTACGGGTATCGATAGAGCTGGTAGCCTCATCCAGGATCAGTACCGGAGGATCCGCTACGGCTGCTCTGGCAATAGAAAGCAGCTGTCTCTGACCCTGGCTTAAGTTCGCACCGTCACCGGTGAGGACTGTGTTATAACCATCCGGAAGCTGACGGATAAAGGTATCCGCGTTAGCCAGTTTTGCTGCGGCAATGACTTCCTCGTCTGTAGCATCCAGCTTACCGAAACGAATATTGTCCATAACGGTAGCGGTGAACAAATGGGTATCCTGCAATACGATACCCAGAGACTTCCGCAGATCCGCTTTTTTGATCTTGTTGATATTGATGCCGTCATAACGTATCTTACCATCCTGAATATCATAGAAACGGTTGATCAGGTTCGTGATCGTGGTCTTGCCGGCACCGGTGGAGCCTACGAATGCGATCTTCTGACCGGGCTTTGCATACATCTCGATGTTATGCAGCACGATCTTGTCATCATTGTAACCGAAGTCCACATCGTCGAATACCACTTCACCCTGTAATTCAATATAATCTACAGATCCATCCGCCTGATGTACATGCTTCCATGCCCACATACCGGTTCTCTCGGTACACTCCACGATCTTGCCGTTTACCTTCTTGGCACGGACGATGGTCACATATCCCTCGTCGGTCTCTACCGGCTCATCCAGCAGATCGAAGACTCTCTTGGCACCAGCCTGTGCCATAACGATACTGTTCAGCTGCTGGCTGACCTGGCTGATAGGCATGTTGAAGCTCTTGTTAAAAGTTAAGAAGCTGGCAAGCTTACCCAGCGTCAGTCCTGCGAAACCACCCAGCGCCATGGCACCACCGACGATGGCACATACCACATAGCTTAAGTTACCCAGCTGGGCATTGATGGGTCCCATCAGGTTTGCGAACTTATTCGCATTGTATGCGCTGTCGCACAGTTCATCATTCAGAGCCTTGAACTCCTCCAGACTCTTATCTTCATGGCAGAATACCTTGACTACCTTCTGGCCTTCCACCATTTCCTCAATGTAACCGTTGACTTTACCGATATTCTTCTGCTGCTTTACGAAATATTTTCCGCTTAAGCCCGCTACCTTACCAGTGACGAACATCATCAGTGCCACCATGATCAGACTGACTGCTGTCAGAGGCACACTTAATACCAGCATACTTCCCAGGGTACCGACTACGGTGATGAAGCTGGAAAATACCTGCGGGATACTCTGGCTGATCATCTGACGTAAAGTATCAATATCATTGGTGTAAATGGACATGATATCGCCGTGGGAATGGGTATCAAAATACTTGATCGGCAGCTTTTCCATGTGTTCGAACAGATCATCACGGAGATTCTTCAGTGTTCCCTGAGTTATGGTTACCATGATACGGTTGTAAGCATAAGTGGCCGCCACACCGACCAGATAAAAACCAGCCACACGGACAATTTCCCGGAACAGATTGCCAAAGTCCGGAGTCTCCTGTCCGATCATGGGCATGATATAGTCGTCGATCAGTCTCTGCATGAACAGAGTACCCTGAATGCTTGCCACAACGCTCAGTACAATACAGACCAACACAAAGATAAAGTGAATGCCGTAATTTTTAAAGATATACGCCATCAGTCGTTTAAATACTTTTCCCGGATTCTCAATACGTGTACCGCCCTGCATTCTTCTGCCGGGTCCACGCATTCCGCCGCCCATAGGTCCTGGCATTATGACTCACCTCCATTCTCATCAAAGTCGCCGCCACCCGTCTGGGTCTGGGCTTCATATACTTCCTTATAGATCTCATTAGTACGAAGCAGTTCTTCGTGAGGTGCAAATGCATCGATCTTACCGTTATCCATAACGATGATACGATCTGCATCCTGAATACTGGAGATACGCTGTGCAATGATGATTTTCGTCGTACCGGGGATCTCCGTAGCAAATGCCTTACGGATCTTCGCATCGGTAGCGGTATCCACGGCACTGGTAGAGTCATCCAGAATCAGTACCTTCGGCTTTTTCAGCAGTGCTCTGGCAATACACAGTCTCTGCTTCTGTCCGCCGGATACGTTACTTCCGCCCTGTTCAATATAGGTATTGTATTTCTCTGGCATCTTCTCAATGAATTCATCGGCGCAGGCCAGACGACAGGCACGGATGCATTCCTCTTCAGTAGCATTCTCGTCGCCCCAACGGAGATTCTCTAAGATGGTACCGGAGAACAGCACGTTCTTCTGTAATACTACGGATACTTCGTTACGCAGAGTCTCCAGATCATAGCTTCTGACATCCTTACCGCCGACATAGACCGTACCCTCATTTACATCATACAGACGGCTGATGAGGTTCACCAGACTGGTCTTGGAACTACCGGTACCACCCAGAATACCGATGGTCTCTCCGGCTTTGATCTCAAAGTTCAAATCATCCAGTACCGGCTTCTCACTCTGTTTGTTATAGCGGAAGGTCACATGATCAAAACGGATACTACCGTCTGTCACATCGTAGTCAGGTTGTTCGGGGTTGGTGATGTCCGCCTTTTCATTTAATACTTCCGCGATACGCTTTCCGCTGGCAGCGCTCATGGTCATCATAACGAAGATCATGGCTAACATCATCAGGTTCATCAGAATCGTCATACAATAGGTCAGCAGGCTCATCAGTTCACCGGTAGTCAACTGGCTGGCAACGATCATGTGAGCGCCAAGCCAGCTGATTCCAAGGATACAGCCGTATACGGTAAACTGCATTACCGGCCATACATAAGTCATGGTACATTCTGCTTTTTTGAACATCTTGTAGATGTTGTAGCTGGCCTTATGGAACTTGTCGATCTCATAGTCCTCACGCACATAAGCCTTTACCACACGCTGTGCGGCTACGTTCTCCTGTACGCTGGCATTTAAATCATCGTATTTCTTGAATACTTCACTGAAATACTTGGACACTGCTCTCATAATAAAAATGATAACGATTCCAAGGAACACTACCGCCACCAGATAAATACTTGCCACTCTTGCATTAATCAGGAACGCCATCAGCATAGCACAGATCAGGCTGACCGGTGCGCGGAAGCACATACGTAAGAGCATCTGGTAAGCGTTCTGGATATTGGTAACATCCGTGGTCATACGGGTGACCAGTCCTGCCGTGGAGAACTTATCAATGTTGGAGAAAGAGAAGGTCTGAATGTTCTCATACATGGCCTCTCTTAAATTTCTGGCAAAACCGGTGGATGCTTTCGCACCGTATTTACCACCCATGACACCGGCGAACAATCCGACAATAGCTGCCAGGATCATGTAACAACCGATGGCAAAAATATGTTTCATATCTCCCGCCTGCACACCGTCATCAATGATGGATGCCATCAGGAGCGGAATCACCATTTCCATGGCTACTTCCAGGATCATGAAAATAGGAGTTACAAGAGATGCACTCTTATATTCCTTGATCTGTTTTGCTAATGTTTTGATCATAGCTGGTTTCCTTTCTTGTATTTTTCTATCCTATAATAAATGTTTTGTAACCTCTCTGTTATGCATGACTGCCAGCATCACTCGTTCCGGCATGGCCCGTTACAACGTCCGGTCCGCCTGCTGTCCTGCCCCAGATTCTGCATCATCTTATCTAAAATAGTTAAGAATGTCTGCTTCTCTTCTTCGGTAATACCGTTCTCCAGCTCTCGATTGAAATCCCGGATCTGCTCTTCGATCAGATTGTGATGCTCGATCGCTTTCTCCGTCAACAGGATCCTTTTCAGTCGGGCATCCTCCGTGGATGCCACCCGGACGATATAGCCCTTCTGTTCCAGATTTTGGAGCATTACCGTTGCCGTGGATCTGCGGATTCGGAATTCCTTCTCCACATCCTTCTGATATACATCGCCGTTCCGGCTCTTGTGATACAGATATCCCAACAGCGGCCCCTGCATTCCGTTGATTTCATTTCCTTCCATCTGAGCAAAGATCGCATCGATCTTCCGGCGGATCATGTTGTTGGCGGCCTTGATCTCAAATCCAAGCTGACGGTTCGTCAGTACACTTGTCTCCTCGTTCATCCTGCCTCCTTATCTCCTATGCCTCTAATGCGGTGTTCGTCAAATCCTCATGCCAGCATGGGATTTTCCTCTCTACTCGCGCAAACTATGAGAAACACGCTTCGCGAGTTTCTCAAGTTATCGCGGCAGTCGCCAAGGTCTCGTGCAAGCACGGACTTTGGCTCGTTGCTCGCGTAAATAAAAATGTTAGATAGCTAACCATTTTTGTTAGCCATCTAACATTATAACGCAATCTTTTATGTTTGCAAGAAAAAAAGTATAAACTCTTTATAAACTCCGTCAATCCTCCAGTACCCGGTTCAGAACTTCATCTTCCAGCACCAGTTTCTTTGCTGCTTCGCGGTATTTTTCCTCGTGGAGATAGGTATGGCGGTGGGGTTTGATGGTGGGAGCCATGTCGATGGCTTTGAGGAAATCGGCCTTCTTCATATGTAAGGTTGCCACGTAATCCCAGAATCCGGTATCTTTAAGTACCGTGCTGACACGGATGTAACGGTGATCCTGTACCTTTGCCATGATATAGGTGGCAATACCTACCTGGATGCCATGAAGCTGCGGCACTTCCAGGATCTTATCCAATGCATGGGAAATCAGGTGCTCACTTCCGCTGGTAGGGGCACTGCTGCCGGCAATCTCGTTGGCAATACCGCTCATGGCCAAAGAATCCAGCAGTTCTTTTAGGAACAGCTCGTCCTTGATGCTCTCATAAGGGGTACGAACGAAGCTGTTCACCGCTTTCTTTGCGATCATCACTGCAAAATCATTCACCTCACCGCAGCCGGCCTTTTCTTCGAAAATCCAGTCATAGAGTGCCGTGATCTTGGAAATCATATCTCCGATGCCGGAGTAAATGAACTTCTCCGGAGCGGTACGGATCACCTGGGTATCCACGATAATGCCATAAGCCAGTCTGGCAGGGACAGAAGTTCGCTTTCCCTGCACCAGAAGGGATGCGCTGGCACTGGAAAAGCCGTCGCTTGAACTGGAAGTCGGCACACTGATAAAAGGAAGGTTCCGCAGAAATGCCGCATATTTTCCGGCATCGATGACCTTGCCTCCACCGATAGAGATCACCGCCTTTGCCTTGTTGGGAATAGCGAAAGCCAGCGTAATGATATCGTCAATATCCACCGTATCCAATTCATTGTATTCCAGAACATTCACGTCCGCTTCCTTCAGTGAATTCATGACCAGCTCTCCGAACATATCGATCAGTCCGTTACCGAAAAATAACACTACCTGATCCAGACCTTCCGTTTTTAAATAACTACCGATCTTACCTAATGCCCCGTTTCCGATCTTCAGGATGGACGGGATCGCCATCTCTTTTCCTATCTGCATGGTAATCTCTCCTTTAACATTTCATAAAAAAACTTTGCCCGAAACCGCGTCCGGACAAAGTCATTTTACACTGTTTTCTATTTCAGTTCAACTTACAATTGGATCCCGAACATCTGCAGCACCCAGCAGATCAGTCCCAATGCCCAGCTGGCGAAAATTCCGTACAGGATCACAGGTCCTGCAATGGTGAATATCTTGCAGCCGATACCGAATACCTGTCCTTCTTTCTGGTATTCCACCGCCGGGGCTGTCACGGAATTGGCAAAGCCGGTGATGGGTACTAAGGCTCCTGCACCTCCCCATTTGACGATCTTGGGATAAATATGCAGTGCCGTGAGTACCACCGATGCAAACACCAGGATCAGGGAACACCAGCTGCCTGCCGTCTGGGGATCCATTCCCAGCACATTGCCGGTATAGTTCAGGATTCCCTGCCCGATACAGCAGATGATCCCACCGGTCAGAAACGCTTTTCCCATCTGTGCCCACAGATTGTGGGTGGGAGTCACCGATTTGACATACTGTTCGTATTCCTGCTTCTGCTGTACATCCGGTTGTGCCGGATTCCCGGACATATGCGGGGCCTCTTTCTGCATCTTCTGCTGATTGCCCTGTTTTGTGTCTTCCTGTTTCATAGATGTACCATGCCTTTCCGCCGCCCGGCCGCTTGCACGGCAGGCAGACTCTGTGACTGCTCTCTCTGATAACAGAATGTCCTTTTTCACTCTTTTTATGTATGCTTCTATTTACAAATTTTCTTTTAACACAGTTTTCTTCCATAAAAACAGACTTCTCAACAGCTCCCGACCTCTGCCACGGCGGTATCCATATCATTTCCGGTATCCATGATCTGTTCCGCATCCATAAGATTATGATCTTCTGCCAATGTCTTGTGCACCATATCCGGTGTCGCCACCATCTGCTGCAATTTCACCGCGTCATAATAATACCCCGGTGTCACATCCACCGGAAGCCATCCAATACCGTCGAAATAGACCTCCGCCCAGCAGGATCCTGCGGCCGCGGAACGCGTTATCCGCATTCTGTTCCCGATTCTCTGTTGTCGTTTTCTCTTCGATACTGCCTTCCTCTGCCAGAGGCAGCTGCAAAAGCACGGTGAAATCCGAGCCCTTATCTTTCAGACTCTCTACGACGATTTCTCCGCCCATGAGCTGTACCAGCTGATCCGTGATGGCCATGCCGATTCCGGTGTCATGTACCCGGATCATGAGGTCCACACCGTTTTCCTGTAAAAAAGTCTTTTCTTCTTTCCTGTGGTTCTGACTGTCCACCGGATTCCGGCTCCCCATCTTTTTCCGAAAAAAAAGAACCAGAATTTTGTTTTTTCTTTGGTATTTTTTCAGATTGTAAGCAATTACACTGTTTGACGCTCTCTTTTTTTCATGCGATAATGGGCGATGAGTATAAATTTTATTTCATGAGGGAGATTATTATGAAAAAGAGAACAAGGAAAAAGTTACGGACCCTTTGGTGTCTGCTGCTGGTCCCCGTGGTTCTGACCGGGTGCCGCATCCGTACCACGCCTATGGGCGTATTTGCACAGATCCTGGAGTATGCCGGACAAAACAATTCGCAGGCATCCTCGTCTCACGGTCATGGTACTTACCATACCGAATCACAGCCGTCTTCCACCCCTATTCCCCAGATGGATTACGACTCGCTGGATGCTATCGGTGAGGTCCAGACCATCATGGTCTATCTGGTAGGCTCAGATCTGGAATCCGATTACGGTAATGCCAGTCTGGATCTGGACGAGATGGAAACGGCCGGAGTGGACATAGCGCACAATAATATTCTGGTCTATGCCGGTGGTGCATCCGAATGGCAGGACCGCGGCCTGTCCAGTGACGAATGCACCGTCCTGCTGTTGACCGACACCGGTTTCGTCCCCGTGGATACCTATCCGGCGGAAAACATGGGGGATCCCCTGACTTTGAGCAGCTTTTTAAATTACGGTTTTGATTTCTTCCCGGCAGATTCCTACAGTCTGATCCTCTGGGATCACGGTGGCGGACCGGTGCTGGGCTACGGCGTGGATGAGAACTTCCGCGACCTTCTGACGCTGGATGAACTGTCCGAGGCGCTGGGAGATTCCGTGGGCGCCCACATGACAAAACTGGAATGGATCGGCTTTGATGCCTGCCTGATGAGTTCCCTGGAAGTGGTTTCCGTGCTGGCTCCCTATGCCAATTATATGATTGCCTCCCAGGAGACCGAACCCGGCTGGGGCTGGAATTACGATTTCCTGTCAGAGCTGTCCGATGAGGTGATCCCGGGCGATGTCATGGGGGAATATATCGTGGATTCCTACATGGATTACGGTGAATATGTCTTCGACTACTATCCGAATCTGTACTCCGACCTGACCCTGTCCTGCATCGACCTGAATGCCTATGCCGAAGCCGAAGAAGCTCTGAACGATTATTTTGCGGAACTGGACACTTCTCTGGATGTGCAGAATTACCCCAGGCTGGTGCGTAACCGTGCCCGGGTAAGAGACTTCGGTACTTACTCCTCCGATATGGATTATGGCATGGTGGATGTCCTGCATCTGTTAGAGCTGGTGGGAAATGATTCCGAAGCCGCACAGGCTGCCGCAGAGGCCGTGGAAAACTGTATCGTCTATTCTGGCACCAACATGGACAATGCCGGAGGAATCTCTATCTGCTATCCTTATCAGACGGATGCGGATTACCGGGATGCCTGCATCGAAATGTTATATTATCTGGGCTTTGCTCCCAATTACACCCGTTTTCTGGAAGACTTTTACGCCATTGAAAACGGTGACACCCTGCTGGCAGATCGAGAGATCTCCAATGCGGAGACTTCCGTCACCACCCAGAACGACGGTGCTTACGATGAATCCGACATTACCGTGCAGCTGACCCCCGAACAGCAGGCGAACTTTGCCTCCGGCGGCTACTACATCCTCTGCAAAGCCAGGGACGAAGGCTATATTACCGCGGAGGAAGACGAACGTGCCGATGATATGTATCTCTTCATTCAGGGAAGTACCCGTGTGACTCTGGATGAAAATGGTTTCTTACATGCTGCTTACAAAAATAACGCTGTCTACATGCAGGATCAGGACGGTCTCTCCGATATTCCCATGATCCTGACAGAGACCGATATCAGCGACACAGAGAATCGTTATCTGGCACATGCGGTGCTGATGAATTATACTGACAACTGGGAATCCCAGACGGCGAAAGTACAGATCGTCGTCAGCGACGAATATCCCGATGGTATCATCCGTAGTGCGATTCCTCTGGATCATGACGATGCGGAATTGCAGAGTGCCAGCAAGCAGTTGATCCATCTGGATGACTATGAGACTATGTCCTTAGTGGCAAGATGCAGCTACGTGACCCGGGATGATAACGGTAATCTGTTGAACTTCTTCGACTGGGAAAAATCCGGCTGGATGATGGGCTTCGATGTGGATCTGACCGGCGATTATCATACCGTGGTACAGCCGCTGGATCACCCGGAAAATTACGTATGCATCTTCTTCATGAAGGATTCCCAGGGGAATACCTCTTATTCCGAAATGATTCCGCTAAAATAAGGGAAGGTCAGCTTTCCAGCTCTTTTCCTTCTCTTCCTGCTTGTTCGATCAGGGTCTTATCCACGTCGGTCTCGTAGTTTTTGATGGAGACTTCGACGGGGGTAGGATCCTTGGTCAGGCGCCTGCCACCGACATGATTGAAGAAAACGATAATGCCAGCTGCCAGCCCAAGAGAATAGAATACTTCCAACGTATTCAAGCCTCCGGGTTCAGCACCCATGGCCATCCGGTACACTTCCGTGAAAACCTCATTGATTCCCACATCATTATGGTAAGCCATGATCGTATAGGCTGTACCGAAAAAGCTGATCAGGCACACAAATGCAGCCTTGATCCACTGCTGCCAGCCTTTGTGTCGGTTCACACAGATCCATTCCACCAGCACATCTGTCTCTCCAACCACCTGCACATCGATCTCCGGACAGATTTCTTCCATAAGACTTACCAGTTTCAGACAACTGATCACACATCGTTTTTCGCCGTCCTTGGGAAAATGATAAATTTTGATGGCTTTTAGTTTTGCCTGCAATACCGGATCCTGACAGCGAATCTCTGCCACATCTTTCAGGAAAACATCCTGTGCCTGCACCTCCGCACTTCTGTCACATTTCAGATAAACCGTCTGCTGCTTCATATACCCTGTCCCTTCCTGCCGTTTCTGCTCTGCATAGACATATTTTCCCAGATTGTCCATATTATTTGTGTGCTTGCTCCTCCGGAAGAATTCCCCTGCTTATTGCACGGTCCGATGCAGTTCTGTGGCAAAATAAAACAGTGACCCGCAGATCTTTCCCGCTGCCATCCCCAGAATGGCCCCGCCCAGCCCGTGGCGGAAAGAGATTCTTCTGGCAAAAATAGGAATACTGTCCAGCATCTCAGCAATGGCCAGCGCCAGACAGCCGATGAACATTCCGGCAAACAGCCCGAAAACCGCCTGTGCTCCAATGCCCGCTGCCGTCCACAGCCTCATCTGTTCCGGGAAGTGTTCCCGCAGATAATTTCCCCACTGACTGTACTCTGGGAAAATCGTAACAAAACATCCCGCCAGCGTCCCGAAAATGACCATTTCCTCATAGAGAAGTACATAACGTGCGGTATGGGTCTTGCCTGCGAACCGGGGGATCAGCCCCACCGCCACCAGCACTGTAAACACTCCGGCTGCCGACAGCAGGCCGTAACTGGCCCCGGTTACTATGAGCAATAATTGTCTGATCAGCATCTCCGTTCCCCTTTCGCAAAGTTCTGCTCCCGGCAGTTATCAAAGGATCTGCAAATGATCTTTTTCTGCACACAATAGAATATCCCAAAACCGAAAATCATATACGGATGGCACTTTTTTCCAAAATGTGCTATACTATCTTTATATATGTGCAGACGCTGCCCCACTTACTGTTTGCGCCGTTTTGAGTGAAGAATTTTAGATTTCAAAATATATGTGAGGTTTTACAACTATGAATACAGCAGATACGACTGAAAATACAGAAAAAAAGACGAGTGCACTTCCCGCGAAAAAAGTCTCCGATTCCGAGACACATCAGCTGCATGTGGTCATTCATCCGGATATCAACGGTTTCGGGCGCCTGTTCGGCGGAAGACTGTTGGAGTGGATCGATGAAGTAGCCGGAGCCACTGCCAGACGTCACTGCGGCAGGGATGCCACCACCGTAGCCATCGACAACCTGTATTTTAAATCCGGTGCTTATCTGAATGATATTATTGTGCTGATCGGCAAGGTCACCCATGTGGGACACACTTCCATGGAAGTCCGCGTGGACACCTACCGCGAAGAACAGGATGGCACCAGACACCCTATCAACCGGGCTTATTTTGTCATGGTAGCTATGGGAGACAATGGAAAACCCACCCCGGTTCCCGGCCTGATCCTGGAGAACGACGGGGAACGGATGGAATGGGACAATGCCATTAAGAGAAGAGAGTTAAGATTAGTTCGTAAGAAGGAAGGATTCTAAATCCGATTCTCGTCGCATCCGCAGATCGGAGAACTCAGAAATCTCCGATCTCCCGGATAATGGATCAGCGGTTCGATCACATTATGGTAATTTTCCCGATACAGGTCATCTCTGATCCAGAAGATTTTTCCGTAATCCTCGTGTATCTGAAAAGAGATAAACTTTTTCATGATTCTTCCTTTTCATTCTCTGAAAGCACGATCACCAGCCGCTTTGGCGGCAATGTATCCGCATCGGGATTATCCTCCATACCGATTCCATATACGGGCCTGTCATCGTATTTCTCCGGTATGTCATCTCTGTACTTATACATTTCACCGGACCAGTTGTCTCTGTCCACTACAGAAAAATATCCGAATATCTGTAAATAAGGTTTCAAATCCCGAAACAAAAGCTTTCCTTCCGTACTCCGGGCAATATCTCGGGGTTTCTGATACAATACGATCTCCACCCGGTCGATCCGGTAAGGAACACGTCTTCCGTTTTCTTCTGTGAAAAATCTTTCTTTAAAGATTCTTTCCAGCAAAAGTTCTCTGGCATCTTTCCAGTATCCCTTCCCACGAAACTCCGGATACAGCACCGGAGATATCTTACAGGTATTTTCTTTGACTTCCAACGCAACATAACCGGGAATCAGCCTCTTATGTTTACTTCCCTCAAGGAACCGCTCTTTTTCATCCTCTTCTTCCAACTGTGTCAGTTCTACCTTAAGATCCTCCCTGTAGGAATAATTCCTGTACATAAATATCCTCCTCCCGTTTTCAGGCGTAAAATCGCTCTTTTGTCTCCAGACAGAAACAGGCAAGTCTTCCACCGGCAAAGCCACATCCGCAATCTAAGAGATATACGTTATGTCTGTCGTTGCACCAGATGGAATTGCCCGGCTCGTCCAGATATCTTCTGTCCTTCTTCCACACAATGCTGTCCGTGGGCGTATGACCGCACATGGAGATATATCCATCGATACCTTCAAAGAAAAAGCAGTCAATATCCATCGTCCCCCGCATGTAATATCGGTCCTCTTCCCGGACATCCGGATGGGAAGTCATGGCATGGGCAAACAGATATTTTTTTCCCTCCAGCTCCAGTTCCTTCTGTAGCGGCAGTCCCTTGATCAGATCAGCAATGTTCCGCATGTCTACTTCGGTAATACACTGTCGCAGCAGTTCAAAACTGTTGTAACCATAGGGAGCTAATTTGTGCCGTTTTTTCTCCGGAGTATTAAAGTACTCATAAGTATAATTTGCCAGCCAGTCATCGTGGTTGCCTCGTATCCAGGAGCACTTTCCCTGCAAGCCGGCAAGGGCACAATATACTCCGAAGGGGTCCGCAGTTTCTCCACCCCGGTCAAACACATCACCAAGGACGATCAGTTCATCATCCCTGGTGATATTGATCTGCTTTAGGATCTGTTTCAGTTTCTTCAGGTCGTTATGTATGTCGCCAATAACATAATGCATATCCTTCCTCCTTTTCTCATTTCCTTCGGTAGCACTTCTGATATCTGTCGAGCTTTCTGGAAGCGGGATCTCTCCTTGCTTCTGTTCCCCTTCGCCTCATATACCGGCGTATGCTTATAGCTTCTGCTCATTCAGACTCCTTAATATACTTTGTCCCATATAGTTTCTGCCTCACCCGCAAACCCAGTGTGCTCTCTGCTTCTCATCCTGCACCTCTTCCATCTCCGGAAAATCTGCCTCCAGATACAGGGGATTCGGAAAAACTGATATTCAAAGCGATCCTTTCTCTGGGAATCCACCCGCTCCTCTTCCTCCGCAGGAATCTCGCAAGAATCCCATGTCAGACATTCTCCACCGGCTTTATGCATGCTGTTCCCACTGCTTATTCCTATGCATTCCTCCCTGCCGGGAAGTTCTGGCTGTAATAGTCCTCAAATTTCACCTGAAATACAATTCTGGACCGCATACCGAGATTTCTGTCAAGGAACCCCTGCATAGGTTCCGGGTACCCGGCAAATATCACAATGACATCCTCTCTGTGGTTTTCCATTTCCCGAAGCAATGTCGTAATAGCGATCTCGCCTTGCAGAGAATATGCTTCATCAATGAATAATACGCCTCCTTTTGCTACTTCCCGGATTTCCTCCGAATATCATATGCATCATAGATGCCTGATAATGCTTTCCTCCCCGTCTCTTCCTCTCTTTTTCCACAACATCTATGGCAATATTTTTGTAAATAAGTGGTAGTATATTTAGAAAATAAAATGATTTTTGGATATGGGGATATGGATAAGGTTATAAAAAATTTCTGGCTACATAAAACGAGACGGCCGCAACCGTCTCATTTAAAGTCTTACTTTTAAAAAGTATCATTATTTGTATTATAGGAGCTATATTCGCAAGTGAATGAATATCTATTCAGGCTTTCAATTTGTCTCTTTCTTCAATCATTCTTTTTGCGTTTTCGAAATATTCCTTCCAATCCTTATCCGTTGCGTTTGCTAATTTACTGGGACCATAACTCCAAAATGGGATTATTTCCTTACGCGGATCCTTATCCACAAAATAACACTCAAATTTATTGGTCTTTACATAATCAACCCACGCTTTTTCTTCTTTTATATACTTCTCATGTATGTTTTTCAGTTTTGCATCCCAATTATCCAAGGCACCACCCCTGGATGTCACCGCTGCACTTGTCATATTGCCCACGGCATAAACTGATCCAAGGAACCCCATAAATGCATCTATAACGTCTTTTTCTATTTTTTCCCCTGTTTTTTCATGCCGAATTTTTGATAAGCTTTCTCGGAGTTGCTCTTCATCCTTCCCCATAGGAATCCGTTCCAATAAGACTTCCTCCAATTCTTTCCTTGATTTTTGCATTAACTCCTTCTTATTTCCCAATAAAAAGATTTTAGTCGGAGTCCACCAGCTTGTCATGATATCATTTCTCATCTTTTCATCACTCTGCTTCGGCATCAGTGAAGCATCTGCTACGCTATTTTCAACATCTCCAGGATATAATTTAGAAAACATAAGAGAATTATATAACATATTATTGTTGTCCCAATCCTTCGACAGCTTCACAAATTCGTCCAGTAATGTCCTTCTACAGTCTTTCATCTAGATCTTCTCTTTCGTCGTAATCACCCTTTAGAAGTCCCCGAACCAGATATTCAGATCCACTTCCTCATTAATACCGTCCACAGCACCTTTTTCGCTGTACTGCCATACCTTATAGGCATACGGATAATACAGATCATCATTATAATAAGCGAACCACTTATCGTACTGTTCCAGCTGTCCCAGATCCAGCATCAGTGTTCCCATCTCCATGTTGTGATAGATCATGGGCTTGTAGCCGGCATCCTGGATGGTCTGGCAGAACAGGGCGGTCAGGCGGGTTCTCTCTTCCACGCTCAGTTCGTTGGCACGGCCCTTGCCGCCGCTGACTTTTTCCACGTCGAAGACGATGGGCAGTTCGATGTTATAAGGTTTTACCTTTTCCAGTACCAGATTGGCTTCTTCCAACAGTTCCTCGTCTGTGATGGCCTGAGAGTAGAAGTAGACACCTACTTTGATTCCTGCCTGTAATGCTCCCTTGACATTCTGCTCAAAGTATTCGTCCTCCACCAGCTTACCCTCAGTGCCGTAGCCTCTGAGGCCTACACGGATGAATGCGAATTCCACACCGTCTGCGGCTACCTTGGTCCAGTCGATATTGCCCTGATGCTTGGAGACGTCGATTCCCTTGTGGGATACTACCTGACCGTCCTGCATATACTGCACTTCTCCGTCCTCGAGAATGTTCAGGTTCTCCAATACATAATCATTTTTCTGCAAATCATCACGAATGGGTACGAAATTAAAGGTTCCGTTGCTCACAACGACCAGTTCATTGGGATAGTAAGGACGCAGGGTCTCTACCATGGTAGTGCCGGAGGTCAGACCATCACGGATCCCGGAGAGGATCTTGTTCTCTTCCTCGTCCTCAGCCTGCTGCTTTGCTTCAGCGATCAGGGCATCCACTTCCTCCTGCGTATAGGTCTTCACCACTTCCTGTGTGCTCTCTTCCGTCTGGCTTCCGGCTTCCGCTGCTGCCGCCAGATCGTTGGCATTATTCTGGAACTTGCTGTCGATCCAGGAATACAGGATTCCCGCAACATACGTTACCAGTACTAACACCAACAGGCATCCGGTCATGACCAGAATGGATGCTATGGTGTTGTTTTTCTTACGCTTATTTGCTCTGCTCAGACGATCCTCGGGGATCCGTCCGTTTTCATTTTGTTTTTTCATAAGTACCCCTGCTCTCCTTTTTCATGCTGTCTCTCTATAACTATGCAGCATTGCGGTCTATAAGATTATATATAACTATTCAGAGCCGTGCAAATTATGGCAATATGTACGTCGAATGCTTGCATTCGTAAGAACATTTGACATAATTTATACGGCGAAATAACCACATGAGCAAAAAGCAAGCTCTGAAAGAGCGGTTTTGCGAATGCGGGCTGAATAGTTCCTTCATATAATATAATCGAATTTCCGACGGAAAGGAAGAGGAAAAAATTTGTTTTATGAATTATTAATGAATTGGCCCTTATCCGGCCATCTCCCGCATTTCCCGCAGGATCTTTTTCTCCAGGCGGCTGACCTGCACCTGACTGATCCCCAGGATCCCGGCGATCTCCGTCTGGGTCTTATTCTGAAAATAGCGCATGCGGATCAGCTCCCGGTCTCTCTCCGGAAGCTCCCCAAGCAGCTGTGCCAACAGCATCTGATCCAGCAGCCTGTCCTTCTCCACATCATTTTCCACCGCACCGCTGCTTCCCATGCTGGCTCCCACACAGCCGTGGGCCGCGGCCACCACCCGGTCCGCCAGACACAGCTCGCTGCCGTCCTCCTGCCCGCTGCTGCTATAGAGGGATTCCACCTCCGCTCCGGCCTCCATGGCCAGAATCACATCTTCTCTGTCCAGCTGTGCCTCCGCGGACAATTCTTGTAAGGTGGGCTCCCTGTGCAGTCTGCTCTGTAAACGCTGTCTTGCCAGTCTGACCTTCAGCCCATCCTCCTTGATGGTACGGGATACCTTTAACAGACCGTCATCCCGCAGAAACCGTTTGATCTCCCCGGTGATCATGGGGACGGCATAGGTGGAAAACCGTACCTCCAGCTTCAGGTCAAATTTATCGATGGCTTTCATCAGGCCGATCACGCCGATCTGGAACAGATCCTCCGGGTCATATCCTCTGCCCAGAAATCTTTTCACAATGTGATGCACCAGTCCCAGATTTTTCTCGATCAGTACTTCTCTCGCTTCTTTATCTCCGCTTTGTGACTTTCCGATGAGTACTGATACTTCTTCCATGCCTCAGTCCTCTTTTCCGATCCAGTCTCCGCAGCGCATTTTCTTCCACATATGTACTCTTGTGCCCTTGCCCGGGATGCTCTCCACTTCCAGCTCATCCATGAAGGCTTCCATAAAGGCAAATCCCATGCCGGACCGTTCCAGTTCCGGCTTCGTGGTAAATAACGGTTCCATGGCTCTGGCCACATCCTCGATGCCTTTTCCCTGATCCGATACCTCGATGGAAAGCGTATCGTTCTCAAGAATGCAGTGCAGTCTTACCTTTCCCGGATGGATAATGCTGTACGCCGGGCGCATCTCCCCATGCTTCGTATAACCGGACAGATTCTCGTATCCATGGATAATGGCATTGGTTACTGCCTCCGATACTGCGGTCTTGATATCCGCCAGTTCTTCCAGTGTGGGATTCAGATGGGTAATGAAAGCCGCCACCGCCACTCTGGCAAAGCTTTCATTACAGGAGACCGCGTCAAATACGATCTCCATCTCATTCCGGCTGCCCTGCGTTCTCTGCTGCAAAAGTTCTTTTTCTTCCGTCACCTGAATGTTTTCCCTCTCTGCTACCATGTTCTCCTCATTTCTGCGCCTATTATTGCACTGTTTTTCATAATTTTTTGAATAATTTCTTTCATTTTCGACAGAATCTTCCTTCCAACGTTTAACCAGGCAGGATCTCGACGATCTTGTGAAGCCCGGACATACGGAAGATCCGCTGGATCTGCCGGTCTGCATGGATCGCATAGACATGTCCGCCGAAGCAGGAAATCTTGCGGTACCGCCCCATGATGATCCCGATCCCGGAAGAATCCATGAACCGGGTATCCTCAAAATCAAACACTACATTTTCCACGTTTTCCCTGACCAAGAGCCTGTCCGCCCCTTCGCAGATATAGGAGGCTCTGTGGTGGTCCACTTCCTCCGGCATGCGCACCATCAGGCAGTTATCAATGATCTGAAAGTCTTCCATATTTCCTCACATTCCGCTGTTTTCCAGCATTTTTACTCAAAAGAAAAGAGAACCCGCGCTTTACTTTACGCAAGTTCTCTTTCGTGTGTTGTGTGTCATTGTCTGATGGTATGTTGTTCTTCCCTACTGTGCCGTATTCTCTGCCAGCTGGGAACGATATCTCTGGGCACTTCTGGCCGTCTCCGTATCCGGGAACAGCTCTATGATCTTGTCATAGGTGGTGATGGCATTCTGGGCATCGTCACTCTTACGGTAAGAGTTGCCCAGGCTCAGCCAGGCATCCTTGTTGGTCTCATCGTAAATGACTGCCTTGGACAGGTTCTCGATAGCCGTCGCGTAATCCTCGCTGCGGTAAGCATTGTAGCCTGTCTCATAATACTGTGCGGACAGCTGCGGCCCGATCAGGCCAAGCAACGTCTTGTACAGCTTCTGGAATGCTTCGGAAGTACTGTCCACATCCACAGATGCCGAAATGCTTTCCAGGTTAGCCGCCGTCTGGGTAATATCCTGCGTCTCCAGATATGTGGTGGCTGCCGCTAACAGGCTGTCGATGGTCTGTAGCGTACCGTCGGTTCCCACATACCCCTGCAGTTCCTGATTCAGCGTATCATTCTCTGTCTGCAGTGCCTGCATCTGGGTCTCCAGTTCCTGGATCCGGGAGGTCTTGGTGTCTAACTGATTGCCGATGTCGGTGATGGTCTTCTGGGCCTCATTGTTGGCATTGGATACCGCTGCCGGAACCACCAGAAAATACATCACGGCCAGACCAATGATCAGACCGATGGCAATATTGATCAGGGAAGAGAGACCTGCACTCTTCTGCTCCTTCACATTCAAAGGCTGAATGATGATCTCATTGTCACTCTGGTAGCGAACCGCATCATCCTTCTTCCGGCGTCCGGTCTGCTTGCTATTTTCGTCCGGAGTCAGCTGCATCTCAACTTCCTTCAGATACCGCAGGGTCAGCGTATTGTTGCGGTCGATGTCCATGCACTTACGCAGTTCTCTCTCCGCTCTGTCCCACTGTTCACTGTCCATATAAAGCAGGGCTAACAGCTGATGTGCCCGGATGAACTTCGGGTTCAGGGACAGTACCTTTTTCAGCTGGATGATAGCCAGATCCTTGCTGTCCTGATTACAATAGACCAGTGCCTGATTGTATTTCTTGATGGTCTGGTTAATGGCATCCAGGCGGGCCGCATTGGACTGCAGCATATTGATGTAATCGTCCGCGATATTTTTCTCAGGCCGCATATTTTTGCTGATGACCCATTCGCTCAGTGCCGCAACGACCTCTCCGGTCTCAAAATACACCAGTCCCAGCAGATTTCTGGCTTCGATATTGTTCTTATTAAATTTCAGGCTCTGCCGTAAGCTGTTGATCGCACCTGTGAGATCCCGTACTCCTGCTTTCTCCAGACCGTCATTGTAGAAACGGTTGGACATACACATGATCTTCTTGTAGAGGGATACATCTGCTCCGCAGGACGTACAGAAATCGTGCTCTGACAGATGGCAGCCGCAGTTATAACAAAACATGCTCTCCCTCCTTATTTCTCTTCTTTTTCTTCGGATTCTTTTATCATTTTCACCAACAGATCCGCCGCATCGGTCAGATCCTGATTGTAGATAGCTTCCTCAGCGTCTTCCACTTCCAGACTGGGATGAAATTTCTTCAGTTCTTCTTCAAAATTGATCATGGTCCAAAGACTCCTTTATTTCCCCGACAAGATACAGGCTTCCCGCGATATAGAGCCGTTCTCCTGGCTGTCTGCCCGAGACTTCCGTCCGCAGTGCCGTATCCGCTTCCGTATACATAGTAAACCGGTCTTCCGGATAAGCTGCCAGTAAACCTTTCAGTTCTTCCAGCGAAAGCGACCTCGCCGTCCGCATATGCGTAAAAGCGATCCGGTCGAATAATCCCGACGTGATCACCCTCTGTATCATATGCCTGCAATCCTTATCCGCCGCCACACCAAATAACAGTCTCCTGCCCTCCGTGCAGCCGTCCTGTTCCACGGTATCCAGAAAAGCCCGGATGCCGTCGTCATTATGCGCACCATCCACGTACACCTCCGGAAGTACTTCTTCCATGCGTCCCTGCCAGAAGCAGCCAAGGATTCCCTGTCGGATCTCTTCCACAGTGGGACACCCGGATGCGGCACACATTCTGCCGTCAGGCATGTCCGTACTGCGAAACAGCACTTCCACGGCCCGCACTGCCAATGCCGCATTTTCCATCTGGTAGCGTGCAATGGTATGCAAAGTAAGACTAATATAATTATAATACTCAGAGCGCAAGGAAAAATCAATGTATTTCTTCCGAAATCCAAGGAAAGTATAGTCCTTTTTCGACACCGGTATCTGTATCGCACCAAGTTCTGACGCTTTGCGGCAAATTACCGCACTGGCATCCGCATCCCCGTCCAGATACACCACCGGAACACCGGGGCGCAGGATCCCTGCCTTTTCCGCAGCGATCTTCGCTGTGGTGTCTCCCAGATACTGTACATGATCCAGACTGATCCGCGTAATGACGGTCAGGAGCTTATTGTCCACATAATTCGTGGCATCCAGTCTGCCCCCCAGGCCGGTCTCAATGATGCAGTAGTCGGGCTTTTCTTCTGCAAAACAGAGTAAGGCCATGCAGAAAAGGTATTCATAAAAGTTGAGAACGAATTCCTGTGGCGCTTCTTCCCCTCGCTGCCCGTCCCCAGTATTAGCAGAATTGGTCTCCTGCAAAGCGTCCCATACCGCAAGAAACCCCTGTAAAAAAGCTTCCTCTGAGATCATTTCACCGTTCACGGCAAAACGCTCCCGCATATCCACCAGATGAGGTGAAGTGAATACAGCCGTGCGATAGCCTGCTTCCCGCAGGATCGAACTCATGTAGGCACAGACGGAGCCTTTTCCATTGGTGCCCGCCACATGAATGATCCGCAGATCCTTCTCCGGATTTCCGATTTTTTTTAAAAACCATTTAAGGTCCCTGCTGTCCGCAGGATTTTTTTTAACAGTAAAGCGGGGCATATCCTTCAGATATGCCACCGCTTCTTCAAACGTTATCATGTCATTACCGAATCTCATCGTATTCCTTATGCTTTACGTTCTTTTTATTCTGTACGTTTCGTTGCAGATCATGCCAGCTGCTCTAAGCGCTTTGTCACCTGTTCCATCATCTGCTCGTATTTTGCCAGCTTTTCCTTCTCCTCTGCGATCTTCGCTTCGGGAGCCTTGGACAGGAATCTCTCATTGGACAGCATTCCCCTGGAACGTGACAGCTCGCCTTCCAGTCTCTTCTGCTCCTTCTTCAGTCGCTCGATCTCCTGTGCGATGTCTACCAGCTCTGCAAACGGAATGTACAGGGTTGCACCGGGGATCACTACGGATACCGCATCCTCTGCGATTCCGGTCTTGTCAGCCTGGATCATGATCTCATTCGCATAAGCAAGGCTTGCGAAGAACAGCTTACCCTCCTCAAAAATCCTGCGGATCTCGTCATTTTCGCTGACTACATACACACTTGCCTTACGGCTGGGTGCTACGTTCATCTCAGTACGGATGTTGCGGATACCGCGAACGGCTTCCTTGATGGTTTCGATGGCCTTCTCCTCTGCGGGGAATGCACGATCCTCGCTGTACTCCGGCCACTTGCTGATCATGATGGACTCTTCTTCATTCTGAATGGTGCAGAAGATCTCCTCAGTGATGAACGGCATGTAAGGATGTAACAGCTTCAGGGCGTCGATCAGGACAGTCTTCAGCGTCCACAGTGCCGCATTCTGGCTGACTGCATCGTCGGTGCTGTACAGACGGGGTTTTACCATCTCGATGTACCAGTCACAGAACTCATCCCAGATAAAGTCATATACCTTCTGTACGGCGATACCCAGCTCGAAGTGATCCATGTTGTCGGTCACATCTTTTACCAGAGTATTTAACTTGGACAGGATCCACTTATCTACGGGCTGTAAATCTGCTGCCGCAGGGGTGGTGATATCTTTTCCGGTCTTCTCCAGTGCCTGCTCCATGTTCATCATGATGAAACGGGAAGCATTCCATACCTTGTTGGCGAAGTTACGGCTGTTCTCTACTCTCTCATAGTAGAAACGCATATCGTTGCCCGGTGCGTTGCCGGTGATCAGGGTCAGACGCAGTGCATCGGCACCGTACTGGCTGATGATCTCTAGGGGGTCGATTCCGTTGCCCAGAGACTTGGACATTTTCCGTCCCTGACTGTCACGTACCAGTCCGTGGAACAATACGGTCTTGAAAGGTTTCTCTCCCATCTGCTCGTATCCGGAGAAGATCATACGGATAACCCAGAAGAAGATGATATCATAACCGGTTACCAGGACATCGGTAGGATAGAAATACTTCAGATCCTCGGTCTGCTCCGGCCAGCCCAGGGTCTCAAAAGGCCACAGTGCGGAGGAGAACCAGGTATCCAGCGTATCGGGATCCTGTGTAAAGTGGGTGCAGCCGCACTTGGGACATACCTTCGGCATCTCCTTGGCTACGACTACTTCACCGCAGTCATCGCAGTAATAAGCGGGAATCCTGTGTCCCCACCACAGCTGACGGCTGATACACCAGTCGCGGATGTTATCCGTCCAGTTGAAATAGTTCTTCTCCATACGCTCGGGGATCAGCTTGATCTCACCATTTTTCACTGCTTCTCTTGCAGGTTTGATCAATTCATCCATCTTAACGAACCACTGGTCTTTTACCATAGGCTCGATGGTGGTCTTACAACGGTCATGGGTACCTACGTTGTGTACATGATCTTCGATCTTTACTAATAGGCCCATCTGATCCAGTTCTTCCACGATGGCTTTTCTCGCCTCATAGCGGTCCATGCCCTCGAACTTGCCGCCGTTTTTATTGATGGTGGCATCATCATTCAGGATGTTGATCACGGGCAGATTATGACGCTTACCAACCTCAAAGTCGTTGGGGTCATGAGCAGGGGTGATCTTCACGACACCGGTACCGAACTCTCTGTCTACATAAGCATCCTCAACGATAGGGATCACACGGTTTACGATAGGAAGCAGTACCTTTCTGCCATGCAGATGGGTGTAACGCTCATCATCGGGATGGATGGCTACTGCGGTATCACCTAACATGGTCTCGGGACGGGTAGTGGCAAAGGTCAGAAACTCTGTGGTGCTGGGCGTTCCGTCCTCGTTCATCAGCGGATACTTGATGTGCCAGAAATGTCCTGCCTGCTCCTGATATTCTACCTCTGCATCGGAGATGGAGGTATTACATACGGGACACCAGTTAACGATACGGGCACCCTTGTAGATATAGCCTTTTTCGTGCATCTTCACGAACACTTCGGTCACAGCCTTGTTGCATCCCTCATCCATGGTGAAACGCTCTCTGTCCCAGTCGCAGGAAGAGCCCAGCTTTTTCAGCTGACTAATAATACGTCCGCCGTATTCCTTCTTCCACTCCCAGGCTCTCTCTAAGAACTTTTCACGTCCCAGATCGTGCTTGTCGATGCCTTCTTCCTTCAGCTTCTGGATGATCTTGACCTCGGTAGCGATACTTGCATGGTCGGTGCCAGGCTGCCACAGTGCATTGTAGCCCTGCATTCTCTTATAACGGATCAGGATATCCTGCATGGTGTTGTCCAATGCATGTCCCATGTGGAGCTGTCCTGTGATATTTGGGGGCGGGATCACGATAGTGAAGGGAGTTTTACTGTGATCTACCTCCGCATGGAAATACTTTTTGTCAAGCCACTTCTGATACAGTCTGTCTTCTATGCCGCTGGGGTCATAGGTCTTGGCTAATTCTTTGCTCATTTTGTCCTCCTTAAATTCTCCTGAAACTAAAGAAGCCCTCTGCTGACTCTCGTCAGCAAAGGGCGTCAATAACGCGGTACCACCTTTGTTCACAGCTTGCGCTGCCTCGTGACTTCTTACAAAGTCCTATCCGGTAACGGGGATAACTCGTGAAAACTTACGCCCGGGATATCCGGTCTCAGCTCTCCGGCTTGGAAGCTACCTTCCACACTCCTGTCTTGAAGCAGCCTTCCAGCGCATACATGCAGCCGCTCTCTCTGGTAAGGGGATATGTGTACTCCTCTTCGTCATTGCCTTTTGATCTGTAAAACTTCTAATAAAAAATATAGTACAGGAAGCAATCCTTTGTCAAGAAAATCTTGTTTTCCTACAGATTGTATGATCAACGTTCAAAACTGGCATGGTAAAAAAAACATATTCTGGCTCTTTTAAGCAAGCCACTTTTTCTATACACTGAATCCTAACATATCCCACCGAACAAATGGGAATTATGAAAAAGAAATTAAAAGAGGAGATCATCATTATGGAAAAGAAAAAATCATACGGTGTATTGATTGCGGGAGCCATTCTCCTGATCCTGGGAATCGTCCTGGCAGTCATTACCCACAATAACAGTTATCAGGAATCCGTTGCTTATGGCAGCCAGTTAAGCGATGTCAAGGCACAGTTGGAGGAAGTAGAAGCTTCCATCGAGGCAGTCACCGGCGGCACAGCAGACGGTGATCTGGATTCCCTGAATGCGCAGAAGGATGAATTGACCGCTTCGAAGTCCACTCTGTCCGACCAGAAGCTGTCCGCAGAGCGTCCTTACTCCTATAGCCTGGTTCTGGTATTCTTCGCTATCCTGTTAACTGCCAAGGGATTGTACAATGCCATCGCAGGCGTAATTCCCGCACAGAAGGCGGATGTAAAGAAGCTGGCGCAGGCAGGTCTGTTAGCAGCTCTGTGCTATATCGGATTTGCTTTCTTCAAGATCGACATTCCCGTGGGTCCCGAGAAGACCGCATTCCATCTGGGCAATGTATTCTGCGTACTGGCAGCTCTGCTGCTGGGCGGTTACTGGGGCGGACTTGCCGGTGCCATCGGCATGACCATCGCCGATCTGACCACCGCTTATGTGACCAGTGCCCCCAAGACCTTCTTATTAAAATTGTGCATCGGTCTGATCGTAGGACTGGTTGCCCACAAGATCTTCCATCTGAGCAAAGAGCATTCCGCAAAATACGTGACCGGCGTAACGATCCTTGCTTCTGCCTGCGGTATGGCATTTAACGTGGTAGCGGATCCGTTGGTCGGTTACTTCTATAAAATGTATCTGCTGGGTGTGCCTCAGGATATTTCCAAGGCTCTTGCCAAGATCAGCACCGTAACTACCGGTGTCAACGCCATCGTTGCTGTGATCTGTGCTTCCGTATTCTATCTGGCACTTCGTCCGGCACTGAAGAAAGCAGGATTATTCCATGACATCTAATTTCGATACTTCTGATAGAAATGCACAAAAGGGCGGGGATTTCGTTCCCCGCCTTGCTATGATCAACGATATTGCCGGTTTCGGACGCTGCTCCACCACCGTGTCCCTGCCCGTGATCAGCGTAATGAAGGTACAGGTATGCCCTGTGCCTACTTCTGTTTTATCGAACCATTTGGGATTTCCTCTCTGCCATTTTGATGACTATACCTCTCATATGCGAGATTATATAAAAGTGTGGGGCGAACTGGGACTTACCTTCGATGGGTTATACTGTGGATTCTTAGGAAATGAAGAGCAGATCGACATTGTACGGGAATTCGTGGAAATGTTCCGGCCGCCCCTGTTTTTGCTGGATCCGGTCATGGGAGACCACGGCAGAGCCTACTCCTCCATTACAGAGACCCATGTTCAGAAGATGAAGGAGCTGCTGCCTCTGGCGGATATTATCACGCCGAATATCACGGAGTCCTGCCTGCTGACCGGGACTCCCTGGAAGGATGGGGAATGGACGCTGCAGGAGCTGTCCGGATTATGTGAACGGCTGGCTGACATTTGTCAAACAGCTTCCATTACATCCGACGAAGCCTCCACGGGCACTACTGCCAGTGGTTCTGACGGGGGTTCCGTTGGCGCTGTCTCCAATGGCTCCGCCGGTGCATCCATCGTCATCACCGGGATCCGTCAGGGCGATTCTCTGGTAAATTTCCTGTGGGATGACGGTGTCTATACCACCGTTGCCACCCCCATCGCCGGAGCCTCCCGCCCCGGCACCGGAGACATCTTCGCCTCCATCCTCGCTGCCGATGCCGTCCGCGGGGAGACACTACTAACCTCCGTGCAGAAAGCTGCGAACTTCGTAGGACTGTGCATCGCCGGAAGCGAAAAGGCCGGAACGCCAGTGCAGGAGGGCGTGGTGTTTGAGAAGTATCTGGCGGCGCTGTTGTAAGAATATTAAAGCTCAATGATTTAGTTGACTTCTCATTTCATCTCTTTTATATTTTATATAGAAAAGGAATTGTGGTTGTTCTCAAGAATGAGATCCCGTATAGCAAATGCTTAAACGGTGTGCTGCGATTCTTTTTTTATATTATACTGGCTATCCTCCATCTGGAAAAGGGGCATTAAAATTGAATAATTTGACACATACTGATTCTATGATGAATGAAATCAGAGAATTGTTATTAAATGCACGTCAGCGCGTGGCGGTACAGGTAAATACGGAATTGCTGTCTACCTACTGGAATTGTAGGATAGATCATAGTTGAGTATGAGCAGGAAAGCAAAGATCGGGCAGATTACGAAAAGCAGACCTTAAAGGAACTTTCTAAAGGATTGACAAAAGAATTTGGAAAAGGATTTTCTGTTTCCAATCTATACAATATGCGCCTGTTCTATATGCACCATCAAAAATTCCAGACAGTGTCTGGAAAATTGTCGTGGTCGCATTATTGTGAGCTGTTGACGATTTCGGATCCAGACAAACGCAGTTTTTATGAAAAGGAAACCATCAACTCCGGGTGGTCGATCCGAGAATTAAAGCGGCAGATTTCCACTTCTCTCTATGAACGATTATTACTGTCAGAAGGAAAGACAAACAAGGAAACGGTACTTGCCCTCGCGGAAAAAGGTATTGAAATGACTACACCAAGCGACATTATCAAAGACCCCTATGTGTTTGAATTTCTGTTGGAATTAGGGGGCGGTTTTATGTTTGTAGGCGAGTTTTTTATCGTCTTCTACTTTTCTATACATAATATGAGTCATTCTGTCACACTCTAGCAAGATTATAAAGTATATCTCCAGCAGATTGATACTGGTATCTCTCCTCATAATCTTTCACTGGAAATAAATCCATATATTTAACTCATCTTAATATATCCAAAAGTTAGAAAACCTGCAATTTTATTTAGGATTCTTTTTTAGTCTTTCAATATGCGCTAAAGCAATATTCAAGATGCCTAAAAAAGATACTATCCTCAAAGAAGTAATAAAACCATTATAAAAGCGAAATAGAGACCAACTGTTGTCGCCGTAAATAATTTTACTAAAAAATCCCGTTAGCATAATGCCATCGTGTAATTCAGTAAAGGTAGCATTAAAATAATTATGTGCTAAATCTAAAAAAACAATAATAGAAAGTATAAACAATAAAAATGTAATCCTTTTAATTATTTTCATACAAAGCCCCCAAAATTAGTATTATTCTAATTTTTACACAACATATCCCCTTTAACATTGCCAAGCAGTCATAAATAGAACTCTACACATTCAGAATTTATGCGATTTTGCAAAACACAACTAACCTCTTTATTATTTATTACTCCAAACTTATAGTAACAGTCTTAAAAATACGGAACTGGAACATACATGAGTAAGAAAAAGAATTTCTATATTTAATTATAAATTTTTTCTCATCTAATTGTCAAAGATAAGTTACTTAGTTACTAAAGTTTGATAGCTCAATATATAGTCAACGAGGTAAATCTAATTATGACTACCCCGTTGACACTTTCATTCATAAATTATAATATTTAATGTAGTTCTTCTATTGTCCATGCTAACGAATGAGGAAATTCAACTGATTTTTCATTTGATAATGTAGCCGCCACATCTGCTATGGAAGTTTCAATTAAAAACGTTAAATCATCATTTTGGACTGAAATAATCTGAGTAGAATCAATTAATACATACATTGCATTGTAACCGACAAATTCTATATTATTGTCTTGAGCAAGTCGCTTTATCATTTGATCGGTCTCAAACAATCCTTTGTATGTTTTTGAAGCAAATGTTACTCTTTCCCCATTAGCATCAATTCCCCTAGCTTGTAATTGAACAGTCTCCAAATTGTTATCTGCTATGTACTCTGACAGTTGTGTATATGTAATATTACTCTCTAATGTTATTGTGGCTGGGATATCTTCAAGATTAAGTAATGATACCTCTTCGTTATGTTCCTGAACTTGTTGAACATATTCTTCTACTTTCCTGTTTTTTTCTTCCAGTCCTGTACTTGCAGATACATGAAGATCAATGCCTAAGCCAACTATACAGAGCGTGACACATAAAACTGAACATAATTTAAATAATTTCATTTTAGCCCTCCTGTTTACTAATCCTGTCCTCGTGTGTTCCCATAGTTTATTGTGGCTTGAACCCGCGATGATTGTGTTAGGTTGTTGTAATCTGATATACCTTTTTGGCTCATTGCAAATTGGCAATTCCAGTGTCCTGAACAACCACTGCTACCATCACGGAGGTCATTCCATCCCGTTATAACGTAATAATTTTTTGCTTCTACCTTACCAAGCGCTACCACTTCGGACTCCTCGTTTCGAGTTCCAAACAAATCATCATTTTCTAAGTCATATTTAGGATCTGGTAAGTCTGACACTATTGTATATGCATCCATTTTATCTTCACTTCCATCACGAATACTTGAGACATCAACTGTTAAATATGCAATCTTACCTTGGTGTACACTATTATTTCCATTGTTATATTCAATTATGCTTTGAACATTATTGCTATCCAGCGAGAAGGTTACGTTTGTATATGCTTCTGGATAAACAGAACTATAGCTTGAATTCATGTTGCCCGATTTAGGAACATAACTACCATTGGAATAATTCCTATAGCTCCAACTAGAATTACCTGCGAAAACACATAATGATGATAAGCAAAAAACTGTTACTGCAGCTAGATGTATAACTACTTTTTTTAACCTCATGAATATACCCTCCTTGTGTTCATTTTCAATAGCCATGAGCAAAACTCCACACAGACAGTATTTATGCGGTTCTGCGAAGCATGGCATACCTCTTTATCACTCCTAATTTATAGCAGCAACCAGTTCCCTATGGTACAGTTAAGTTGTCAAAATCAATTCACCTTGAAAGGAGCTTATTGCTATCTACCGTCAAGAAATCATTCAGGACATCCGACTTTTTACTTCACAGCCTGTTGCCAGATTTTATGATTCTCTTTTCCTTAGCCTCGATTTATCCTCCGTTTCGGAATCCCCCTACCCTTTCTTTATCTCATGATTCAACGTTTTATATCTTGTGTACGCTTATCTGTTTGGATTTATTACTAATCAATCCCATAAGTAATGATACGCTAACAATAAAGTATGCGATTACAATACTTTTAGTTACAAAATCCAATTGAAAGTACAATGCCAATAGTAAAATGCTTCCTTCTACCACCAACACCAATCGTGTTCTCCTGCGATATACCTTATGCTCAACCACATCAAGTTCCTTTGATGGATTATCTACAGGTGACAAAATCCATATAACACATCCTGTTATCATGACACATACAACACAAAATATAACTGTGCATTCAAAAGCAGAAAAAAACATAAATGCTATAATCAGAATTATCAATGATATAAGCATACACTTTGTTTTAGTTTTCGCATGATATCCACCTGCATTTTTTCTTAAAGGGAACAGTAGCCACCACAAGAGAATGGCTTCTCTAACTTGCCTAAAACAAATTCCAACAATCAACGTTAATCCAATCCCTAACAGATTTCCTTCCAAACTTTCCAATCCAAAACAGATAATTTCCTTCTCTTCATCCGTAATGTTTCCTCCTTTGAAAAGGAAATCTGCTATACGATCCGCCAGCATCAGAACTTACGCAACTTTTTTACAGTCTGCGGTTCTTTGGGCTGAAAACCAATGCAAGGACAGGCAGTGTTCGCTTCCATATTGGCAGACTTTTTTGCCAAATATGCAATGGTTTTCTTTACTGTAGTTTTAATTTTCTGCATTGCTTTCTCCTCCTGGTATGATGTAGTCATAGACCAATAGCAGTCTTCTACATCATTATTTAATCTATATCAAGGTTGGTAGGAGGATTCTCCTCTGATTTCATTCCAACCAAAGATACGTGTATAAGTTACATGTTT
>OJLA01000192.1_pt1 | contig 57044 bp, 49 predicted proteins | sample 1596611 | NCBI WGS metagenome assembly OJLA01 (sample SAMEA4350168, study PRJEB24818) | metagenome | biome: human; feature: gut; material: faeces | place: Denmark | collected 2013-09
GAAATGGCCTGATAGGTGCCGACCAGAGCCTTGCTGACGCCGAAATCCTTCATCAGGGGGTGCAGGGCAGGCACATAGCTCTGCAGGCTGCAGTTGGACTTGACGGCGATGAAGCCGCGCTTGGTACCCAGGCGCTTGCGCTGAGCGGGGATGATGTCGATGTGGTCGGCGTTGATCTCAGGCACGACCATCGGCACATCCGGAGTAAAGCGGTTTGCGCTGTTGTTGGAGACGACGGGGCATTCTGCCTTGGCGTAAGCCTCTTCCAGAGCCTTGATCTCGTCCTTCGGCATATTGACGGCGCAGAAGATAAAGTCCACCTGAGAGGCGACCTCCTCCACCTTGGATGCATCCAGCACCACCATCTTCTTGACGCTCTCCGGCATCGGGGTGGTCATGGCCCAGCGAGAACCGACAGCCTCCTCATAGGTCTTGCCGGCGCTCCGGCCGGAAGCGGCCAGAGTCGTCAGCTTGAACCAGGGATGATTTTCGAGCAGAGTAACAAAACGCTGGCCTACCATACCGGTGGCACCGACGACGCCCACTTTATATTGTTTATCCATTTCCAGCACCTTTCCTTTCAAAAAAAGCCAATTCGCATAAGACTCCGCTTGCAAAGCAGACGTCTATGCAATATAATAGATACCGCTATACAGATTTTATGATAACATTGATACGGCATTCGTGTCAATCATCGGAAAGGCAAATGCTAACTATGTTAAAAAAAGATTTTTGGTATGATTTACCCAAAGAGCTCATTGCACAGGAGCCTGCATCCCCCCGTGATGCGGCCCGTCTGATGGTCCTGAGCCAGAAAGACGACAGCATCCAGCACCGCATCTTCCATGACCTGCCCGAATACCTCGAGCCGGGCGACCTGCTGGTGGTCAACAACTCCAAAGTCCTGCCCGCTCGCATCGTGGGCATCAAGCAGCCCACGGGCGCTGTCTGCGAGCTGCTGCTCCTGCGGCAGGTGAAGGGCGACCAGTGGGAGTGCCTGGCAAAGCCCGGCAAGCGGATGCAGCCCGGTACCAGGGTCAGCTTTGGCGACGGCAGCCTGACGGCTATCGTGGACGAGACGCTGGAAGACGGCAATAAGTTCGTCACCTTCTACTATGACACCGAGACCCTCTACGAGAAGCTGGATGAGTTCGGCAAGATGCCTCTGCCGCCCTATATCACCAAGCAGCTGGAGGACCAGAGCCAGTATCAGACCGTTTATGCCAAGGAGCTGGGCAGCGCTGCCGCTCCCACAGCCGGCCTCCACTTCACGCCAGAGCTGATGGATACCATCCGCGCCAAGGGCGTCAACATCACCGAGGTGACGCTCCATGTCGGCCTCGGCACCTTCCGCCCCGTGCAGGAAGACGAGATCGCCGACCACAAGATGCACAGCGAGTGGTACTCCGTCAGCGAGGAGACTGCAAAACTCATCCATGACACCAAGGCCGCAGGCCATCGTGTCATCGCCGTAGGCACCACCAGCTGCCGCACGCTGGAAGCCGTCGCCGCCAAGTACGGCGAGATCAAAGCCTGCAGCGGCAACACCGACATCTTCCTCTATCCCGGTGTCAAGTTCAACTGCATCGACGGCCTTATCACCAACTTCCATCTGCCCGAAAGCACCCTCATCATGCTGGTGTCGGCGCTGTATGGCTACGAAAAGACGATGGCCGCCTACAAAGTGGCTGTCGAGCAGAAATATCGGTTCTTCAGCTTTGGCGATGCGATGCTGATCTTGTAACTATTATAGCGCTTCGCCGCTGTAATATCCCGACTCTGTATCCGCAGCGAGAGCATACGCCCCCTGCGGCAGGATGCACGGCTGTTTTCCGTGCGCAGAAAGGAAAAATATTATGCCTTCTTTGACGACCTACAAGCTGCTCAAGCAGGAGCACAACGCCCGGCGGGGCGAGTTCAAGACCGTACACGGCACGGTGCAGACCCCCGCATTCCAGAATGTTGCCACCGCCGGCGCCATCAAGGGCGGCCTGTCTGCCCATGACCTGAAGGACATCGGTGCGCAGGTCATGCTCTGCAACACCTACCATCTGCATCTGCGTCCCGGCGACAAGCTGGTGGCAGAGATGGGCGGTCTGCACAAGTTTACCCGCTGGAACGGCCCCATCCTGACCGACAGCGGCGGATTTCAGGTGTTCAGCCTCGCAAAGCTGCGCAAGATCACCGAGGAGGGCGTGACCTTTGCCTCTCACCTCGACGGCCACCGCATCTTCATGGGTCCCGAGGAAAGTATGCAGATCCAGGCAAATCTCGGTTCCACCATCGCCATGGCCTTTGACGAGTGTGTCGAGAACCCCGCCCAGCACGATTACTCCAAAGCCAGCTGCGAGCGCACCACCCGCTGGCTCAAGCGCTGCAAGGATGAGATGGCCCGCCTGAAGCATGAAGGCATCTCCGTCAACCCCGACCAGCTGCTCTTCGGCATCAATCAGGGCTGCACCTTTGCCGACCTGCGCGTGGAGCACATGAAGCAGATCGCTGACCTGGACCTGGACGGCTACGCCATCGGCGGCCTCGCTGTGGGTGAGCCCACTGAGGTGATGTACGAGATGATCAGCGCGGTCGAGCCCTATATGCCCAAGGATAAGATCCGTTACCTGATGGGCGTTGGCACCCCCGGCAACATCATCGAGGCCGTCTCCCGCGGCGTAGACCTCTTCGATTGCGTCATGCCCAGCCGCAATGCCCGCCACGGCCACCTGAACACCTGGGGCGGCATCATCAACATCAAGAACGCCAAGTACGAGCGGGACGAGCGCCCCATCGACCCCACCTGCGGCTGTCCGGCGTGCCGGAACTATTCCCGCGCCTATATCCGCCACCTGTTTAAGGCAGAAGAGCTGCTGGGAATGCGTCTGGCCGTTATGCACAATCTGTGGTTCTACAATCATCTCATGGAGCGCATCCGGGATGAGCTGGACGCGGGCACCTTCACGGCCTTCCACGACCGCTATGTGAAGCTGCTGGATACAAGAATCTGAGGGTTTTCACACTTTAGCCTTGCAACAGGCCGAAGATGGGATTATAATAGGCTTATCTGAATTTTGAGAGGAGATTTTGCCCCATGCAATTTCTGACGACTACGACCGAAAGCTATATCAGCCTGTTCTTTACGCTGGCTCTGATGCTGGTTCTGCTCTACTTTATGATCTATCGTCCCCAGAAGAAGCAGGAGAAGAAGGATGCTGCCATGCGTGCAGCTCTGGAGATCGGTGATCAGGTCGTGACCATCGGCGGTATTGTTGGCCGTGTGGTCGCCATCAAGGATGACACCTTTGTTCTGGAGACCGGTTCTGACCGTGTGAAGATCCGCTTCACCAAGAATGCGATCAGCTCTGTTGAGAAGCTGAACATGGACAATGCTCCTGCCAACGCAAAGAAGTAATCTCTAAAAGCAAGGTCTTTTTTACCCGCCCCTCTGCATACAGTAGTGCAGGGAGGCGCGTTTTTATGTCTGAACAAAAGAAGTTTTCCGTAGGCCCGGCGCTGCTTGCGTTCGGCATCGGCGGCGCGTTTGCCGGTGGCTGCATGGCGGGGCTGGCGTATCTGATGGCGCGGCAGGGGCTCTCGCAAGCCGCCGCGTGGCCCATGGCAAGCGCTGCAGTCTGTGCGGGCAGTCTGCTCAGCGGATGGCTGGCGGCATTTTTCCAGCGCAGCAGGGGATTGCTCTGCGGCGCAATACAAGGCATCCTGTTCGTCCTGCTGCTGACCATTTTTGGCCTTTGGGCCGGGTTTTCGCCCACCGAGATGCAGCTTCTGCGGTTTGCCCTTGTGTTTCTGTTTGGCTGTATGGGTGGTATCTTCGGGATGCTGCGCACTGAGCGGCGGCATCATTAAAACGATTTGCATCAAAAAAGCAGGAGGAATCCAAACATGTGGGTCTATCAGGAACAGCAAAACCTTCCCGCACTGTCTGCCGGGGCAGATGCCCCGGAACCAGTGGAACCGGGGCTTGTGCCAGAGTGCTCTGCCCCTGTGGCGGAAACGCCCCCGGCGGAACCGATCATTGAAGAGGCCGAGGCGAAGGAGAAGATTCCAAAACGCACTCTGCCCTATGCCAGCCGGGACTGCATCTTGCTGGCGGGAGCCTATCTGTTCGGAACCTTTCTTGCCGGGGCGCTGTCCGCTCTGTGCAGCGCCGGAGAGTTGGAAACGCTGGGGTATTACCTCGACTGTTGGCGCGCTTCCTTTGCGGCGAATACCGCCGCCGAGGTCGTCGGCCTGTTCCGCACCGAATTCCTGACTACATCCGGCGCACTGGTCGTCCTGCTTTTGCTGGGACTCTCCGCCATCGGTTCGCTGCCCATCTTTTTCTTTGTGATGCTCTACGGGACCGGGGCCGGGATGCTTTCCTTCCAACTGCTTGCGGATCTGAACTGGAAAGCGCTGGCTGCTTATTGCATCGCTTCCGGTGTCCCGACAGCATTGGCCGCCGGGTGCCTGTGCCTGTTCGGGGCGTCGGCGCTGCAGGTCAGCGGGAAGATCCAGCGCTGTTCCTTCGGGAAGGTGTTTCACTCCACCGGCGCATGGGGGCTCGTGGGCCAGTTTGCCCAAACCCTGTTTCTGCTGCTGCCCATCTGCGGCGCTGCGACCGGAATGCTCTACCTGTGCGGCCAGATGAAGCTTACTTTTTGACAATGAAGCGTGAAGTCGCAGCAATCATCTCCGCGGCCGAGGGTCTTGGTGCGGCGCCAGATCAGTTTCGGGTGCAGACCGTCGTAGGTTAGGGCTAACACTAATATTGTGCTGATGGGCTACGGCTCGGAAGAAATCCGGGAGATGCGGGACCGGCTGGCGGGGCCGGAAGTGAACGACGGCATCGACCCGAAAACCAGCGTGGGATACCATCTGTACAAGCGCGGGCAAGACGCTGGCGGGCGGCGCACTGAAGTTCGGCGCGGGATGGGTGACGAGAAAGCGGCGCAGAGCTTATTCACCACGGATACCCCGATCGCCGCGCTGGAAAGCGGCCTTTCCGGCGGAGTCTCCGGCGCGATGGGCGGTGCTGTAGGCTCCGTTCTGGCGAAGTACAATGACGGCAACGCCAGCCTACTGGGACAGGCGGAGTATTACGATCGGCTCGACAACTACGAGAAGGCCGTGGCGGCGGAGAAGAAACAGAAGCAGCGGGTGGAAGAGCCGGAAACCGCCCTCTCCGCGCTCCGTCCGGCTGACACCGGCGCGTCGCGCAGCTCCCCCGAAGTGGGAGCTCTGCTTCAAGGAAGCCCCACGGAAGAGAGCGCTGCGACAGAGGGCAGAGAGTACGCAGACGTAGACCGGAAGGTTGACCCGACGGGGCTGGACGCGGCGGACGAGGGAAGCGGGCAGATGCGGGAGACCTACGGGCTGCGGGAACCCAGCGGCCAGACGGCCCGTATTTTCTTCGGGGACAGCGTCAGCGACATTTTCGGCACCGTGCTGCACGAGGACTACCACTGGTATAACTCCCTCGACCAAGCGGGCGCAAAGAGCTTGCAGGACCATGCCCTGACCTACCTTGCCCAGATGGACGGATATGAGAGCGTAGACGAGATGATCCGGGACAAGATGGACGTGTACGCAAGCCAGAAGCTTACCTACGAACAGGCAGCCGAAGAGCTGGTGGCAGATGCGTGGCGGGGGATCTTTGCGACGGAAGCGGACTTCAAGCGCTGGGTGGAATTCCAGCGCGGACAGGCCGAGAAAAATGCGGGCGTGAGGGGTTCCATCCACAAGGTGATGAACCGGGTGAAGAATCTGCTGAGCGACATCATCAGCCGGGCCAAGGAAGTGCTGACCATCGACCCCGGCAATGCCGCCGCCCTGAAGGCAAAGCGGCTGGCCGAGGCCCAGAGACGGACCTTGCAAGACGAATACTTCGCCCACGCCGAAAAGGCCATGGACAACCTGCGCAGTGCAAAAGAAAACGCCGCAGCTCTCAAAACCGAGAGCGCGGCGGAACAGCAGGGGGTGAGGTTCTCCATTCAGAAAGACGCCGACGGAGAAAGCTACATCAAAATAGATGAAGATATCCTGAAAGGTGTATCGCGTGAAGAATGGAAAACTGTTGTAAAGCAGACCATCAAAGAACGGTATCCAAATGGCTTCGAGCGGAACGGCTGGACTATTTTGAATAGCAAAGAAGGCCGTAAGGAATTTGTGTGGTCGAAGTACACTAAAGGCTTGCAGTGGGAAAATGGTGCAGCATATGCAGATAAAATGCGGATGGCTGCAAATTTAGATGAAATCATTCAAATTGCAGATGAAGTTTATAGGGAACCGGCTTTCCACAAGAATGCGGAATCCTATAATCGTGGAAAATTTGAAATTCAGGTAGGTCAGAATTTCTATGAGGCGGATGTGTTGACCGCAATCAAGGCAGATGACCGGGAGATTTTTTACGATATAGTCAATATAAAGCCTATAGAAAAAGAGACCTCCGGCAAAGCCCACATGGAATCCGAAGATTCGGGGAGCAGCGGGTCGGAGGTCTCTGAACAGAGTATAGCACAAAATTCCGCCGAAAGCAAGAGAACCGACGAACCTGTGAAGAAATCGGTGCGGTTCCAGATGAGCGTACCGGTGGAAGTGGACAGCCAGAAGGACCTTGTGGCCGTCCACAACCTGACTGAAGGAAATCTGCGGGAAGCGCTGGAGCTGGGCGGGTTGCCGTCGCCGTCGATTGCGGTGGTCAAGGCACAGGAAGGCCATACCAAATACGGCCCCATCTCGCTGGTGTTCAACTCCGATACCATTGATCCCATGGTGAACCGGGCCAATCGAATCTATGGCTCCGACGCATGGACCCCGACGCGGCCGAACGTGGAGTATGCAGTAAACGGAAAGGCCCTGACGGCCTTTGAAAAAGCCATCTATAACGCCAGCGAGGACGCGTTTGAAGGAAAATTTGTCAACAGTGCGGCACTGCAACGTATGGGTGTGGGGGAAGTGAGCAGCGAAAACCGGACGGAACTTGCCCAGAAGCTGCAGCGGGAGACCGCAGTGCAGCTGGCGTACCTGAAAGAAAAGGGCCAAACCGTAGAGCCGATATACAAAACCGAACGGGAAACGTTTGACAGCATGGGAAATGACGTGCTGGAAAAGGTGGTGGAACGCGCAGGAGCGGACGAGATCAAAAACGCTTTCGAGAACGGTGATTTTGACCTGCTGGATAAGATGGCCGATAAAGCGGCGGACGCACTGGAAGAAAAGTACACCCATGGAGCGCTGGCAGGACAAAACAAGCGTTGGAAGATGCGCATTGACAAGCTGCGCAAGGAGAACCGCGGGCGGCTGTATGGACTGATCGAGCACGCCTACAAGATGTTGACGGATACCAGCGCCGGCAAGGCTATGCTGGACGTGGAAGCAACGCGGGAGGCCATCCGTGAAGCAGCCCCAGAAGCACAAGTGGAACGGTGGGCCTACGACAAGCTGGGGGATGTGCTGGGTGAGAAAGGAATCCACAACCAAAAGGATCGCTTTACCAGAAGCGGTAAGAGCCGCAGCTTTTCCGAGCTGCACAACCCTTATACGCTGGAAAATCTTGTGGCAGCTATGAATGCTCAGAATGCACGAGGGCAGGATACATGGGGCCTTTCGGCAAACACCTTGATGAGCACGGCCACGGCAGAATATCAGAATCTGGACGAAGTGCGGGCAGACAAAGGCCGCTTGCAGCAGATGCCGGAAGAAGAGTACAAGGCGCTGCTGGAAAAGGCGGATCACCAGATCGAGGCTGTGATCGGCAAGCTGCGCAGCGAAACCGAAGCTCACGCAGACAACAGCTTTGAAGAGCGGGAAATCCTAGGCGACATCCTGTTGCGGGCCGCACAGGGAAAGCAGACCATGGCAGCAGTCAGCAAGGCATTTTCTAAGGAAGGCTATACCATCAGCCGGGAGACGGCAAAGCAGATCGTGGCGCTGTACAAGACCATCGCAGACATCCCCACCGGGTACTTTGAGGCGAAACCCCAGCGAGCTGTGGAGTTCGACGAGGTACGGGCGGCTATTGTGCCGGACAATGCTTCGGTGGCGCTGCTGGACAGCCTGAAGGAAAAGGGCGTGACCGTCTACGAGTACAAAGCCGGGGATGATGTGCAGCGCACGAAGGCGCTGAACCAAGTGCCGAACGTCCGCTTCCAGATGGCCGAACAGGCTGACCGGGATGCGAAGCGGAACCGCCAGCGGCAAGCCAGCCGGACCATTGCGGACAACAGCGCGGCCATCAAGACGCTGACCGAGATGATGGGCCTGACCTGCGGGGTACGGGTGAGCGACGACAGCATTCTGGGCGTGGCAGAACGGCTGGTGAAGGCCAGCGGCGCGAAGGGCAAGGCCGACACCGAGCGTGTGGCACGCGAGATGCGCACCCTGATCGAGTACATGAAGACCGAAGGGGCCGACATGAACAAGGCGCAGGGGCTGGCTGAGACCATTGCCGGGGAGATCCTCGACGAGGCGACTTACCGGAATACGGAGCTGTGGCAGCAATACCCGGAATACCACGAGCTGAGCTACACCGTGGACAAGAACGGCAAAGCCAAGGCGGAGCTTGTGCGCCAGTACGGAAGCTGGAGCGAAGCGGTGGCCGAGGCCCGGAAGCACGGCGTGAAGCTGCGGCAGGAGGAAGGACACCGGGACGGAAACCCGGCGGAAGAATACGAGGCCATTGTGAACGATACCCGGAGCATGGGCGGCACAAAGCAGGGCGCAGCGGAATTGTTCCGGGGAGCCGCCAAGGCAGCGGGCGTGGACGGCGCGGCCAGCATGGAGAGCACCGAGTGGCTGGATGTGCTGATGAACGTGCACGACACCATCAAGCCAAAGATGATGAGCCGGTTCGCGGATGTGGCTGAGTACGAAGATGCCAAGGTGGAGCTGGCGGGCCGGATGATCGGCGACCTGCTGCATGTGAACGAGATGAACGACGCACAGGCCATCTTCGATTCCTTCCAGCAGTGGCAGCGCCGAGCCGCAGCGGCAGCAGCCGGAGACGAAACCAGTGCGGCCAAGGCTGTGAAAGACCTGCGGGCTGTGCAGAAGGAGCAGACGAGAGAATTCAACCGACGTCTGGCGGAGAACCAGAAAGCTGGGAACCAGAGCGAAGCAGTGCAGCAGATGCAGGAGCAGCAGCGCCGGAATGCCAAGGCAGAAGCGATGCTGGACGCCAATCTGGATGCACTGGGCGTGGACATCACCAACTCCGGCGACATGGCCGAGAAGCTGGATGTGCTGAAGGAAGCCTACGAACGGGAATGGAGAGCCGAGAAAAAGCGCCTGAAGGAAGAGCGGCAGCAGATGCTGGACGAAATCACGCTGGAAAACAAAACTCTGAAAGCGGAGAACCGGGACCTCGCCCGGCAGGTGGCCAACGAGCAGCGCCGGGCTGACCGGGCGGAGTACAGCCAGATCGTGCAGGAGCGCGAGATCATGGAGTGGGAAACCGAGAACCAGAAGAAAGCCGAAGCGTGGCAGCAGAAACAGGCCCAGAAAAATGCCATTGCGGTGGAAGTGGCCCGCCAGCAGCGGGACGAGGACATTGCCGTGGCAAAAGCACTGGCCGAAAAGCGGGTGCAACGGGCGCGGGACGGACGGAAAGCCGACGAACTGAAGCGGAGCATCCGGAACAATGCCGCCCAATTGAACCAGATGATCCTGCGGCCTTCGAAGGGCAAGTATGTGCAGCCGCGGCTCATCCAACAGGCGGCAGAGGTGGCGAAGCTGGCGGATATGGCCGTTCTGAACGATGCGGCGGTGCGGAAGCTGACGGCGCTGGCCAACACCATCAGCCAGACGCAGGGCACGGCCAGCGACCCCAGCAGCCTTGCCTATGATTGGGAGCAGACCGGTGTGCCGAAGCTCATCCAAGCCTTACAGGCCGACATGATGAACGCGAAACAGGCAAAGCTGGACCGGCTGCACCAGCAGTTGACCGAGGCCGAGGCGCTGGGCGACGGCGAAAAGGCCGAGAGGCTGCGGGACAGGCTGAAGGCCCGTATCAGGGAGACGGAGAACCGCACCTATCTGCCTATGACGGCGGAGCAGCTGCGGATGCTGAAGGCCATCACGGCGGGGACGCTGCACGTGATCCGCACCGAAAACAAGACCCTGAGCCTTGCCAAGACCGAGGAAGTGGACGTCTTTGCCCAGAAGGCCGGGCTGGAAGTGCTGGCCGCCAAGGGAAACGAGACCGGCAGAATCCGGGATGCACTGACCAAATACAATCTCGACATGCTGGGCGCGAAGCGAGTCTTCCGGATGCTGGGTGGGTACGCCAAAAACGGCCAGATGGAAAAGCTGGCCGACATGCTGAACCAAGGCCAGCTCCGGCAGACCCAGATCACGGTGGAAGGCACCAAGCTCTTCGACAACGTGACAGGCAAGGCCAACCTCAAGCAGATGGAGCGGTTCGCTGGCCCCGGCGCGGAGCTGGTGGACATCGGGCTGACGGACGCAAAGGGCAAGGCCGTGCCGCTGACCCATGGGCAGCTGTGCAGCCTGTACATGCACTTGCAGAACACGGACAGCCGGGAGCACCTGCTCAACGGCGGCCTGACTCTGCCGGACACAACGCTCTACAACGAGGGTGACATCGAGCGGGCCTACCAGAAGGGGCAGACCGTGAAGATCGGAATGCTGACGGGGGCCGACGGAATGCCCATGGCCGACACCATCCTGAACACCGTGGAGAATGCCCTGACCGACTACGACCGGAAGTGGATCGAGGACATGAAGGGCTTCTTCGGGGACTACACCACGAACCTCATCAACGAGACCAGCATGAAGCTGGTTGGATTCCAGCGGGCGACGGTGAAGAACTACTACCCCATCGCGGTGGACAAGACCCAGCTGGCCAGCGAGATCGAGGGCCTGAAGCTGGACGCCACCATCGAAGGACGCGGAATGCTGAAGGAGCGCGTGAAGAGCGGCTTGCCCATCCTGCTGGAAGAGTGTAGCAGCGTGGTGCAGCGTTCCCTTCGGGACACAGCGGCCTACGCGGGCCTTGCAGCCCCCATCCGGGACGCAAACCGCATCCTGAACGCGAATGTGGAGACAGAGGACGGCATCCAAAAGCTGAAGAGCGGCGTGCTGAAGGAACACTGGGGACGGGACGCGGTGAACTACGTGGATTACCTGCTGACCGACTTGCAGACGAAGCAGCGCAAGCGCTCGGACGGCATCGGCCGGGTGATGGGAAAGCTGCGGGGCAACTACGCCGGGGCCATCCTGACGCTGAACCCCGGCGTTGCCATTGCACAGGCGGCGTCCCTGCCCACGGCGGGGGCCGTGCTGGGCAGCGATACCATGGCGGCAGTGCTGCCCTTCGTGAAAAATCTCTCCGGCAAGCAGCGGCGGGCACTGGAAGCGGAGATCAGCGCCCACGGCGACGCGCTGCTACAAATACCGACTGCGGGGCAGCCAGCGCGGGGAACTGGCGTCCATCGGCGTTTCGGGGAGCTTTGCCGAAAAGGCCATGGACAAACTGCCCAAGAGCGTGACCGGCTGGATCAACTCGATGGACGAGATCACGGTGGCGGCACTGTGGGAAGCCTCAAAGCACTACGTGGAACACCACGCGGCAGAGTTTGCCGACGGTGCGGCCACCAAGGGCAGTGACGCCTACTGGAAAGCTGTGAACCAGATGTACCAGAAGGTCATTGAGGAGACCCAGCCCAACTATACCGTGATGCAGCGGGCGGGCATCCAGCGCAGCGACAACGAGATCACCAAGACGCTGACCATGTTCACCACCCAGCGGTTCCAGAACTACGGCATCCTCGCCGATGCGGTGATGGACTACAAGGCCCAGAGAGCCCGGTACAATGCAGAGAAGAGCGCCGAGAACAAGGCCGAAGTGCAGCGGGCCGGGCAGAGCTTGCGCCGGGCTGCTACAAGCCAAGTGATACAGACGGCGGTATTCGCCCTGATGAAGATCGGCGCGGACTTCCTGCTGCATCGGTGGGATCGCGAGCAGGATGAAAACGGCGACGTGACCGCCGAAAGCCTGTGGAACCGGTTTGCGGGGCTGTTCACCGAGAGCGCGGCGGGCAACTTCCTGTTTGGTTCGGAAATCTACAGCATGGTGGGCAACGCAGTGAACGGCACGGACTACGATGTGGTGAGCGCGACCAACATCAGCGCCGTCAACGACCTGTTTGCCGCTACCACGAAGCTGTACACCCTGATCCGGAAGGACACCACCGGCATGGACGAAGAGGAACTGGAAGCCTACCACCGGAAGCTCCGGAAGGCCGGGGTCGATGTGATGGAATATGGGCTGGACATCGCGGGCATCCCGGCGGCAAACGGGCGGAAGATGGTAGAAGCCTTCGCGGCTTACGCGGACGATGTGCAGGGCCTTGCAAATGGCGAAGGGTTCAGCCTGAACGGAACTCCGGCCAGCGCGACCGGACAATACGACCGGCTCTTCAACGCCATTGAGCGGGGTGACGCGGAGGAAGCTGCGGCCGCTCTTGGCAAGCTGGACCAGATGGGCAAGAGCGACAAGGTGAAGGCGGAACTCAAGAAACGCCTGAAGAACTACGACCCGGACATCGAGACAGCGGCCAAGGCCCGGAACGCGGGCAATGACAGGACCCGGCAGAAGGCGACCGAGGACTGCATCCGGGCACTTTATAAAGGGCTTGGCATCCGGGAGGGCGTCAAAGAGGATGTAGCCAAGCGGGAGGCCATCATCGACCTTGTGACCGGGGCCGTGAACCAGAAGGCCGATGAGCTGCTGGCCGGAGACAAGGACCGGAACGTTTACGATGATCTGACCGACGCACTGGAAGTGGGCCGCGCCAAAGATGTGCAGACAGAGGTCAACCGGCTGCTGACTGCGGGCAAGGACAAGGATGCCATCAAGAGCAAGATCACCGGCGTTGTCAAGAGCGAGTATCTGGCCGGGAATGACCACGACCGGGAGAAGCTGGTGGAGATGCTGCTGCGGCTGGAAGCCGGAGGTGAACCTCTGTACGAAGAGAAAAACTTCGAGAGCTGGATCAAACAGGACGAGAAGAAGCAGGAAGCCGCGGCGGGAGCCGTGGATGAGTGGGCGGAGGTGAGATAAAAGGACGAAGACGCTTCGGCCAAATTGGCCGGGGCGTTTTTGTTTGCCCGGCGGAAAAAGTAGCAAGTAGTCAGGCCCGGCGGGAGATGATACACTGGGGCAGAAGGGAGGAAGAGCATGAGCGAGTTGAACATCAAAGTCCGGAAATCACAGGACAACGGAAGCACCTTCCGGGCAACGCCGGACACCCTGTACATGGGCGGCGTAGGCTCGGCCAAGGTGGACACCCTGCACTTCGAAGTGCAGGAAGAGTGGGCGGGCTGCGCCATCACGCTGCACGTGCAGCGGCTGAGCGGCGCTCTGCCGGACCCGCAGATGCTGGATGAAAACAACTGCGTTGTGGTAGACCGGCGCTGGACACAGGAAAAGCAGGGAAGTTGGATGCTGCTGGCCGTGGACGAGAACGGCTACATCGCCATGACGAAGCCCGGCCAATACACCTGCTACGAGACCATCGACACCAACAGCACCACTGAGACCATCACGCCCAGCGTATACGAGCAGTTTGTGGCGCTGGTGGAAAAATGGGGACAGACGGCCGTGGATGCGGCGGCGAAGGCAAAGAGTTCGGAAGAAAAAGCCGCTGGCAGCGCCTCCGCCTCTGCCGGTTCCGCTGCCGCAGCCGCCCGGAGCGAGAGCGCCGCGGCGGAAAGTGCCACGGCAGCGGCCGGTTCGGCCAGCGCGGCGGAAAAGTCCAAAACGGCCGCTGCGACGTCGGAGAGCAACGCGGCCAAACATGAGGAAGCCGCCAAGAAGTACTCTGAGGAAGCCGGGGCCAAGGCGGGGACAGATAAGACCCTGAGCATTGAGAACGCACCGGCGGATGCAAAGGCCACCGGTGACGCGCTGGCGGGGAAACTTGGTCTGCACGACATGGCTGATAATGCAGAGAAGTGGAGCGGTTATTCCATCAGACAAGAGCATAATACTTCGGATACTTGGATTCCCGTTTTTAGCGATGACAATGTGGATTATGTCCTGAAAAGCGAAATTGCAGACCTGAATGGTATTGCTACCAGCGGCTCAGGCTACACGAGATTTACAGATGGAACGCAGATTTGCTGGGGTACGGCTATCGTAAACGGACAAGTCTCAGAGACCAATGTGAAAGTTTCGTATCCACTCGCATTTGCCGATACTCCGTCTATTGTAGCTGGAAGCAATTGGAACATAGGAAACACCCCCGTATGCATCGGTTGGGAAAATTCCACATCTTTTTCGATAGGGCTAGGGCAACCCGGCACTGGCATTAGTAGATGGCTCGCCATCGGTCGTTGGAAGTAAGGAGGTACACATGGAAATCACTTTAGGTTCCACCATCACTAAGCCCGTAGAAACGCAGGAGCAGTGCACCGCTTACGCCGCCATGGCTGAGGCGGTGAATGCCCACAACGCCGCTTGTGCGGTGGGCGACACGCTGTGGGGCATTGAGGATAAGGCCGACTGCTACGAGGTGGCAGAGGGCGGCACGGTGCCGGAGCCGGAACCGGCAAGCACCCTGCCCACCACAGAGGAGCGGCTGGCAGCATTGGAAGCCGGCCAAGCAGATGCGGATGCGCTGAACGTTGACCAAGCCTACCGCCTGACCCTACTGGAGCTGGGGCTTACGCCGGAAGCATGAAAAAAGCAGACGACCCGAAGGTCATCTGCTGAGAAGTTGATTTTCAGTCAAACAGATTCGTGTGAGTGCCGGTGCGGAACAAAAACAGGATCAGATCTTCGCCATCCACACGGTAGACCAGCAGCCAATCGGGCCGGATGTGGCATTCCCGGAAGCCGATGTAATCCCCGGTCAAAGCGTGGTCACGGTTCTTGTCCGGCAATGGAAGCTGCGCCGCCAGCTGTTCGACAATGGCATCCAGTTCGTCAAGATTCATACCGCGCTTGGCTGCCAGCTTGAGGTCTTTCTTGAACCGGTTGGAAAGAACGACATCAAGCATTGGTCAGCACCTCATCCATGGCATCCTTGAAAGAGGAATAGCGCTTATACTTTTCAGGATGCGCTTTCATCTCATAGTACTCGTTCATGGCGGCAATGGTTTCGGCGTTGGGATTTTCCCGCGTGACGGCAAACGGAAGCCCCTGAACACGAAGCGACTGCTTCAGAAAAAGGGTGATCGCCGTGGAAAGGTCAATGCCAAGGTCTGCGAAAAGCTCCTGACTATCATGTTTGAGCTGCGGGTCAAGACTGATATTGGTGCTTGTTCTTGCCATAAGAAAACCTCCCAATCATTTTGTTACCATTATTATAGCACGATTCAAGATAAAATCAATACATTATGCACATGTTATGCGCATGAGAAAGGACAAATCTATGTTGTACCGTACCTGTAAACGAGAATGATCGAACGCGGCTCCATCGAGGGCATGAGCACCAAGCTGGATGTTTTCTATGCTGCCGGTAAGCTGACCGACGACGAGTACAAGGAGCTAACTGAGCTGCTGGCCGAGAAGGAGGCGCAGAGCAATGCCAAGAACAATTCTTGACGTCTCCCGTTGGCAGGGCCGCATCGACTGGGACGCGGTAAAGCGCAGCGGAAAAATCGACGGCGTGATGCTGCGGGTGCTGGGCAACAAGAACGGCAAGCCCTACCTCGACCCCTATTTCGCCCGCAACTACGCCGAGTGTGCCCGGCGGGGCATCCCGGTGGGCGGCTACTACTACACCTGTGCCGTCACGCCCCGGCAGACGGCCGAAGAGCTGGCCGCCCTGCGCGCTGCGCTGGCGGACAAGAACTTCCAATTGCCCATCGCGGTGGATGCAGAAGACCCGAAGCTGCGCGGTCTGACCCCGGCCAAGCTGTCCGCCCGCGTGGCCGAAGCCGCTGCCCAACTCGAAGCGTGGGGGCTGTATGCAATGGTGTACACCTATACCAATTTCGCGGACACCGCCCTCGACATGGCAGCCCTCGCTGCTTACGATCTGTGGATCGCGGACTGCCGCGGCACGCGCCCCACCCGCAAGCACGGCATGTGGCAGTACACCAGCACCGGCAAAATGGACGGCGTGAGCGGCCCGGTGGACTTCTCTCACGCCTGGATTACCCCAATATCATCCAGCGCAAAGGGCTGGGACAGTTGAAAGGAGCATGAGCATGAACAGCAGAGAATTGTGTACGTATGTCGGTGTCATCGGCGGGGCCATTGCGGGCCTGGTCGGCGGCTGGGACACCGCGCTTCAGACGTTGGTGATTTTTATGGCCGTAGACTACATCACCGGCCTGATCGTGGCGGGGGTCTTCCACACCAGCCCCAAGACCAAGACCGGCACACTGGAAAGCCGCGCCGGTTGGAAGGGCCTGTGCCGCAAGGGCGTGAGCTTGCTGGTGGTGCTGGTGGCGTGCCGACTGGACGCCATCATCGGGTCGAGCTTTATTCGCGACGCCACCGTGATCGCCTTCGCGTGCAACGAGACCATCTCCATCATCGAGAACGCCGGACTCATGGGAGTGCCCATCCCGGCAGCGCTGACCAAGGCAGTGGATGTGCTGCGGCAGAGGGCGGAGAAGGCGGAAAAAGAGTAAAAAGGACTTTTTCGGCATTCGAGCGCCTACAAGGAGTCAACCGCAACTTCATCCCTTATTCCACAGTGATTTTTGAGCCACCTCTTGAGCCACCTTTTGAAGGAACTCTTCGGAAAACAAGGGTAATTAAGGCACATCTGTCTATCCTTGCAGCACCAAATAAGAAAACAAAAGTCCCCGAAAATCAGCTTCACAAGCCAACTTTCGGGGATTTCATTTTGGAGCTACTGATCCGATTCGAACGGACGACCTGCTCATTACGAGTGAGCTGCTCTACCGGCTGAGCCACAGTAGCACGTTACATTCCTGCAACGTCATGTATTCTATCATAAATAGTAAGAACTGTCAAGGATTTTTTGACAGCCGCGAAAAACACAAAAAACTCCGGATGCAAGTCTCTTTTTTATAGGGGATTCGGCATGTCTGTTTTGCTGCTAAAATTTTGTGCAATTTTCACAGTTTTCTAATTGGTATTTTGGTGGTACAATAAAGGTGGAATTCTATTGAAGATTTCGGGAGGAGCCGTATGGCTGAAAAAAGCATCGAACTGGATAGTGTGGAGATCGCGGCGGCAGTGTTTGGAAACTGCGACCGGAATATCCGCCTGTTGGAGAAAGAGTTTTCCGTCACGGCCGTATGCCGCGGTACACAGCTTCGCATTTCCGGCGAAGCCGCCAACGTTGCCGCAGCGACACGGGCCATTGAGGGAATGCTCCTTCTGATCGAAAATCACACGCCGCTGGAGGAGCAGACCGTGCGCTATTGCCTGAGCCTTGCCCACGACGGTGAGGAGAAGCGGGTCAAGGAGCTGACAGAAGATTTTGTCACCGTGACGGTCAAGGGCCGCCCCATCCGCCCCAAAACGCTAGGGCAGAAGGAGTACCTGAACGCCATCCGCAAAAACGCCGTTACCTTCGGCGTCGGCCCGGCGGGCACGGGCAAGACCTATTTGGCTGTTGCCATGGCCGTAAAGGCTTTTAAGGCAAAAGATGTGTCCCGCATCGTGCTGACCCGCCCGGCTGTGGAAGCGGGAGAAAAGCTCGGTTTCCTGCCCGGAGACTTGCAGCAGAAGGTAGACCCTTACCTCCGCCCGCTCTACGATGGCCTGTTTGATATGCTGGGCGCTGAAACGTATGAGCGTCTGGTGGAAAAGCAGATCATCGAAGTGGCACCCTTGGCTTACATGCGCGGCCGGACGTTGGACGATTCGTTCATCATTCTGGATGAGGCGCAGAATACAACCCCCGAACAAATGAAGATGTTCCTGACCCGCATGGGCGTGGGTTCCAAAGTCGTTGTCACCGGCGATGTTACGCAGATCGATCTGCCCGACCGTACCCGCAGCGGCCTTGTGGACGCGCTGCAGGTCCTGAAAAATGTGGACGGCATCGCGCAATGCTACTTTACCGAAAAGGACGTTGTGCGTCACCGTCTGGTTCAAGAGATCATCAAAGCCTACGAAGCGGCCGCACACCCGGCCAAGCGTTGAGGCAGCATAAAAAGAAGGGAGAGGACAAGTATGTCCAATAAAGTTTTGATCACCAATTCCCAGAAGGCCGTGAAGGTTCCGTCCGGCCTCCGTATCCTGATCCGCCGCGCCTGCAATGCTGTGCTGGAATATGAGCATTTCACGGCACCCGCCGAGATCAGCGTCACCTTCGTGGACAATGCCGCCATTGCAGAGCTGAACAACCAGTACCGCAACAAGCCCATGCCCACCGATGTGCTGAGCTTTCCTCTGGGCGAGAACGGCGTTTACGATACCGACGAGAACAACGGCTGCAAGATGCTGGGCGATATCGTCATCAGCATGGAGCGTGCACAGGAACAGGCCACCCTTTACGGCCATCCGCTGCAGCGCGAGGTTGCGTTCCTGACCGTTCACTCCATGCTGCATCTGCTGGGCTATGACCACGAGAACGGTGGTCTGGAAGCCATGCGGATGCGCGAAAAGGAAGAGGCCGTGCTGCTCCAGCTCGGTCTGCCCCGCACGGTCAGCTATACGGAATAACACAAACCCTTGGAATGGATAGGAGTTCAATTTTGAAAAACGCAGCACCAATGCAGCAGCATTACGACACCTCTTCGGTCTTTGTGGCCGTGATTGGCCGGCCGAACGTCGGCAAATCCAGCCTGACCAACCGTCTGGTCGGCGAGAAGGTGGCTATCGTCACTTCCAAACCCCAGACCACCCGCACCCGCATCACCGGCGTGGTCACCCGCGGCCCGCTGCAGTACGTTCTGCTGGACACGCCGGGCGTCCATAAGGCCCACAACAAGCTGGGGAAGCGGATGGACAAGACGGCCAGCGATTCCATTGCAGATGTGGATGTTTCAATGATGCTGTTCGAGCCTTACGGTGCGCTCAACGAGCCGGAAATGGTTCTGGTGGATGCGCTGCGCCAGAGCGGCGGCCCCGCCATTGCAGTCATCAACAAGACAGATCTCGTCAAGGAACCGGCGGACCTCGAAGCCCGCAAGGCAGAGCTGAAGGCGCTCGGCGTGTTTGACGCCATTTACACCGTCAGCGTCCGCGCCGATGACCATTGCGAGGAGCTGTTTGATGCGCTGAGTCAGTATGCTGTCGAGGGTCCGCATTACTTCGATGACGACGCCTATACCGATATGCCGGAAAAGGAGCTGGTCGCCGAGGTCATCCGCGAAAAGGCGCTGCTCTTCATGCGGGACGAGATCCCGCACGGCATCGCTGTCGTGGTGGAGCGCTTCAAGGAGCGCCCCGGCACCGATCTGGTGGACATCGACGTGAACATTTACTGCGAGCGAGAAAGCCACAAGGGCATGGTCATCGGCAAGGGCGGCGCAATGCTGAAGAAGATCGCCAGTGCAGCCCGCGCGGACTGTGAGGAGTTCCTCGGCTGCCGGGTCAACCTGCAGTGCTGGGTCAAGGTCAAGGCGGACTGGCGCGACAACGAGTTTTTGCTGAACAACTTCGGCTTCAAGCAGAACCCGAACAACCGCTGAATCCGCGCCGCGATTCGGACAGATTTTCCTTGGGTAGTGCGCTAGGATAAAGGCAACACTATCACGGGCGGCACTCTGCCGCGCGGAAAGGGGAACCTTTATGAACACCGACACAAGCTGGCAAGCCTTTGCACAGACAGGGAACATCCTTCGCTATCTGGATTACAAGCAGCAGCGCCCGGAGCAGACCACAACTTCGGCAGGAGACAAGACAGATGGATACGATCGTAACACCGGGGCTCGTCCTGAAGGAGACACGGTACAAGGAATCTGACCGGATACTCACCATTCTGACGCCGGAGTTGGGGGTGATCTCGGCTTCGGCACAGAGCAGCCTACGGCTGAAGAACAAATTATTCAGCGCCTGTGGGCTGTTTTGTTATTCGGAATTTGTGCTGCTTCCGGGCCGGAATATGTACACTGTAAGGGAAGCTTCCGTGAAAAATGTCTTTCACGGAATTTCTTCCTCCATCGAGGGGATGAGCCTTGCGATGTATCTGGCCGAAATGGCTGCCTCGCTTTCGCCGACGGGCGAAGAAGCAGGGAAGGAGCTGCGCTTGCTGCTCAACTGCCTTTATATGATCAGCGAGCACAAGGCCGATCTGCGCGTGGTCAAGGCTGTGTTCGAGCTGCGCACCATGAGCGAATGCGGCTTTCTGCCGCAGCTCATCTATTGTAAGGTGTGCAATCAATACGATGATGAAGCGTTCTATCTCGACCCACAGGAGGGGTATCTGCTCTGTTCCGACTGTGCGCAGAAAGCAGGAAAGCGCTGCAACCTCGACACCGGTGCTCTGTATGCGCTGCGGCACATCTGCCTTGTGGAAGATAAGAAGATTTTCGCATTCAAGATCTCGGTCGGCAGCCTTGCAAAGCTTGCGGCTGTGGCGGAGCAGTACGCTCTGACCCACCTCGACAAGCCGCTGAAAAGCTACGAATTTCTCAAATCCGTTCTGCCGTGACCGAACAAATTCTAAAGGAATCATTGCTATGGAAACAAGCTACTTAAAAACACTTGAGCTTGATAAGATCATTGCGCGTGCCGCCGAGGGCTGCGTCTGTCAGGAAGCAAAAGCGCAGATGCTTGCGCTGGAACCACAGTGCGACCCGGACGAAGTGCGCTACGCGCTGGAGCAGACCGACGCCATCAATAGTCTGCTGATCAAAAACGGCTCGCCCCGCTTTGGCGGCGTGGAGGGCGTCAGCCAGCTCGTGATCCGCGCGGTCAAGGGCGGCGTGCTCTCCATGGGCGAGCTGCTGATGGTGGCCGGCGCACTGCGCAACTTTCAGAATTTGAGCAGCTGGTACGGCTCCTCCGACCACGATGCCCTGCCGACGGACGACCTGTTTTATGCGCTGGCACCACAGCCCGGTCTGGAGCAGCAGATCTCCAGTGCCATTCTGGCCCCTGACGCCATGGCGGATACAGCTTCCCATACCCTGAACGAGCTGCGCAAAAAGATCCGCGTCACCGAGAACAGCATCCGCGACCGGTTGGAGAGCATGGTCCGCAACATGGACACCTCCAAATATTTGCAGGAGAGCGTCGTTTCCATGCGAAATGGGCGCTATGTTGTCCCAGTTAAGAGCGAGTACCGCGGCGAAGTCAGCGGCATCATCCACGATGTTTCGTCTACGGGTGCTACCGTCTTCGTCGAGCCTCAGGCCGTTGTGGAAGCCAACGCCCGCATTTTGCAGTACCGCGCGCAGGAAGCGCAGGAGATCGAGCGCATCCTCGTGGCTTTTACCGCGCAGGTGGCCGCGATCGAGCCGCAGTTCCAGTACAGCTACAAAGCCATGCTGGAGATCGACGTTTTGTTGGCAAAGGCGCGGCTGGCGCTGGATCTGAAGGCTTTCAAACCCGCTGTCCGGACGGACTCGTCCTTCTCCCTCATCCGGGCGCGTCATCCTCTCATCGACCCTAAAAAGTGCGTTCCGGTGGATATTGCATTGGGCCGGGAGTACGATTCGCTCATCATCACCGGTCCGAACACCGGCGGTAAGACTGTTACGCTGAAAACAGCCGGTCTGCTTTGCGCCATGGCGCAGTGCGGCTTTTTGATCCCCGCCGACGAGCGCAGTGAGATCTGCGTGTTTGACGAATTCCTCGTGGACATCGGCGACGAACAGAGCATCGAACAGAGCCTGTCCACCTTCTCCGGCCACATGAAGAAGATCACCGGAATTCTGGAACTGGCTATGCCGCACACCCTCGTTCTACTGGACGAGTTGGGAGCCGGTACCGACCCTGCTGAGGGTGCGGCGCTGGCCGTGGCCATCATCGAGGAACTCCGCCGCCGCGGCGTGCTGCTGATGGCTACCACCCACTATGCCGAGCTGAAGGTCTTTGCGCTGGAAACCAAGGGCGTTATCAACGCCAGCTGCGAGTTCGACCTTGAGACCCTGCGCCCGACCTACAAGCTCAGCGTCGGCGTGCCGGGCAAATCGAACGCATTCCTCATCAGCGAAAAGCTGGGCATCCCGGAGCGGGTCATTGAGGCCGCACAACAGCACCTTTCCGCCGAGGATAAACGTCTGGATGCCGTTCTGGGCCAGCTCGACGATTTGAAGCTGCAGTTGAAGGAAAGCCAGAACGAAGTTGAAGAGCTGCGCAACGAGGCCACACATCAGTTGGATGCCGCCCGCAAAAAGCGGGACGAGCTCATTCAGCAGGGCGAAAACGAGCTGGAAGCAGCCCGTGCCAAGGCCCGTGCACTGGCACAGCAGGTGGAAAGCAAGGCCTATGCCTTGACCGATGAACTGCGCCAGATTCAAAAGGACGAGCGGATGAGCACCCAGCAAAAGGCGCAGCGCGCCCGCGAGATCGCCAAAAAAGAATCGGAAAAACTCTTCGTCGGCACTGAAGTCGTGCACAACCCCGTTAAGGAGTTCGTGCCGCTGAAGGAAGTCAAGGTAGGGCAGGAGGTCTGTATTGCAGAGCTGAATCAGCTTGCGACCGTCCTCGCCCTGCCGGACAAAAACGGCGACGTGCTGGTTCGTGCTGGCATCATCAAGACAAAAGTCCCCCTCAAGGGTCTGAAACAGCCGGAAAAGCTGGTCAGGGAACCACAGCCCAAAACCAAGGCGCAGCAGCGTTATTCCCGCCTGACCGGCGACGCCAACCGTCCGAATGGCCGAGTCGAGCGCGTCCAGCGTTCCGCGAAGATGGAGTGCAACCTGCTGGGTCTGACCGTAGACGAGGCACTGCCGGAGGTAGATTCCTTCATTGACCGCGCCATCCTGAACGGGCAGACAGTGGTGTATCTGATCCACGGCAACGGCACCGGTGCGCTGCGCACAGCCATCCACAAGCACCTGCGCGGAAACCGAATGGTTAAGAGCTTCCGCTTGGGCCGCTACGGCGAAGGTGAAAGCGGCGTGACTGTCGTAGAATTGAAATAATTTGTCGTGTCAAAGCCTGTCCCTGAGCAGCTTCTGCGGACAGGCTTTGTTGTATCAAAAGCAGGGAAGTGCCCATGGCAAAACATGCAGTCCATCGTAAAAAGAAGAGAGGTCACAGTGCTTTCTCGTTCCGTCACGCACTGGTATTATGCCTTTGCGTCATCGCCGTTTGTTTCGGCCTTTATTTGTGCCATGAAGCCTTTACCATCGGGCAGAGGAATCTCTCCACTGAATCGGAAGATGACTTCCGCCCCACGATCGGTGAGCCGCCGTATCGCATCGCGGTAGACGCCGGGCACGGCGGCAGTGATCCGGGTGCAAGGGGAGTCGTAGAGGAAAAAGAGATGACCGCCGCCACTGCAGAAGCGCTTTTGGCATGGCTGGGGCAGGACCCGAACTTCATCCCGCTCCGGACCCGCGAAAATTATGACACGACCGCCAAACCCTCCGAGCGAGCCGCCGCCGCCAACGCGCTTTCGCCAGATCTGCTGCTTTCCATCCACGGCAATTCCGCGCCGGAGGGCTCGACGGCCTCCGGGTTTGAATGCTATCCGACCGTTCCGGGCAGGACATGGCACCGGGAGAGTTATTACTTTGCCAAACAACTGGCCAGCGCCATGCGGTCCGCAGGGGCCAGTCTGCGGGGGCGCGGGGGAATCCGGTACATATATTATCTCGGGGAGACCAAGCAATTGGTCGAAAGCAGCCACACCGAAGTGCGCGAAGAGCGAAGCTTTACGATTCTGGAAGATGTGAATTGTCCCGCCGTTCTGGCAGAACAGTGCTTCGTGACCAGCGAAGCCGACGTTGCACAGTTTGGCAGCGAGGACGGCTGCCAGCGGACAGCCCGCGCGTACTACGAAGCGATCTGTGCATATTTTGAGACAACACCGCTGCCGGAATAGCACGGCACCGAACCATCTGGAAAAGAGTCAACGACCCTCCAGATTTTTTTCTGACCGCTGCCGCGGGGAGAGAGTGGAGGGTCTGATTTTTTGATTGTATATGTTTCGTATAATGCACGTTATGTGAAATATAGGGGAGTGAAAAAGCCCTCTTTTCCGGATTTTCGCTCCGTTTCGGCCACCCGGCTCGCATCCAGCCGTCTTGGGCTCATTTTGAGCCTTTTTCCGCATGGTGTTCTTTGGATGTGTTTTTACACTGTTTTTGTTATCTGTTTTCCGATTTCTGTTTCAATGTCTTCGTCGTGATTCGTTTGTATTTTGTTCTGCGCCGTTGCTGAATTTCCATTTTGCAACTCCATTCCCGTAGTTTTACTTCTGATTTATTTCTGGTTCACATTGTGGTACATTCTGTTGGCTCACAAAACAAAAACCGCCTGTGACGGGTCCATAAATCTCGTCATCGGCGGTTTTGCTTGATTCCGTAGAATTCACACCACTGGGTGTATTTTCTGTCTCATTCCTGCACAGGTTCTTCCGGTTCCTTCATTGCAGAAACATCTGCACGGAATCCATCATTGGCAGCTCCTTCAAAGGCTTCCATCGGCCCAGCCGGAGCAGCCTCCTCGGATTTGCTCGCAGAATCGTTCGTTTTAGCGGGAGGGACAGCATTTTCCCCGCTTATCTCCCCTGCCTCCCGTTCTGTTGTATCCAAGCTTGCTTTCTTCACTTCGCCAAGCGGATTCTGCTCGATGGCCGCACGCACCTGAAATTCCTGCAAATGTGTATAGATCTGAGTTGTTCCGACGCTGCTGTGACCCAAAAGCTGTTTGAGCGTCAGGATATCCACATTGCCGGTCTGGTACATCAGGGTCGCGGCGGTATGGCGCAGCTTATGGGTCGAAAAGCCTTTCAGCCCGGCCCCTTTCATTGCGCTGGTCACCAACTGCTCTACCCGCCGGTTCGAGATGCGATCCTTCCGGCGGCGGGTCACAAAAACGGCCTTTTCCTTGGGGTCGAGGCCCTCCATCGTATTGCGCTTTTTCAGGTAGAGCTGCAGCGCCTCAATACAGGCATCGTTCAGGTAGACCATCCGTTCTTTGTGGCCCTTGCCGAACAGCCGGATCTGCCGCTGTTCCAGATCAATATCACCAAGATCCATCCCCACCAGCTCGGAAAGGCGCATTCCGCAGTTCAAAAACAGCACCACCATGCAGTAATCCCGTTCCGGGAAATCGCTCTGGTACTGGGTGCTTTCCAGAAGCTCTCTGGACTGTTCTGCCGTCAGATACTTGGGCAGGACTTTATCCTGTTTCGGTGGTTTGATGGAAGCTGTCGGGTCCTGCGAAAGCCGATTGACCTGATTGACCAGATAATCGTAGAACCCGTGCAGGCTGGCCAGCCGCCGGGCGGTGGAGGATTTTTTGTTGCCGCATTCTCGGTTCAAAAAGTACAGATATTCGTAGATGTCTTCCTTTGTAACGTTGCCCCAGAAGGCCGTATCCAGCCCTTTGGGGTCGATCTCCTTCATCTCGGCATCTTCCGGCACAAGCCCCTTGCGGCGCTTCATAAAGCGGGAAAAGCCGCGCAGGTCGCAGTAATAGCTGAACGCCGTATTCGCGCTTTTGCCCGCAATCACTTCCAGATACCGCACATACTCCACGATATCCGGCGAGGCATCATCAAACGGTTTGTGTTTGCTGGGATTCTTTTCATCAAGATAGATGGACATAGCGTTTCCTTATCTCTTATAAGCGGTCATTTTTCAGCGCATGGATGGCGTCGGCGATATAGGCGGCGCCCACGAGCTTCATGCCGGGATAATCCGCCGGGTTCAGGTGCGCAAGGCTGTGCTTCGGCACAACGGCACGTTCAAAGCCGATGCGCTCTGCCTCCCGCAAACGCTGTTCCAAATTGGGCACACTGCGCACCTCGCCGCCAAGGCCGACTTCGCCGATGGCAATCAGCTTATCGCTGACCGGCTGATCCAACAGCGACGACACCATGCTCAGGCAGACGGCCAGATCGCAGGCGGTATCCCGCAGCGCGATGCCGCCGACGATGTTGATATACACATCCAGATTGCCGAAGAAATAGCCCGCCCGCTTTTCCAGCACCGCGATGAGAAGGTTCATGCGGTTGTAATCGTAGCCGCTGCACGCACGGCGCGGTGCCGGAAAATTCGTCTTGGTGGCGAGGGCTTGGATCTCGCTCAGGATGGGGCGGCTGCCCTCCATCGTACAGGCGACGCAGTTGCCCGAAACCCCCAGCGGGCGGCCTTCCAGCAGCATCTGGGACGGGTTTTCAATTTCTTCCAGCCCCTGCCCTGTCATATCGAACATGCCGAGTTCATTGGTTGAGCCATAGCGGTTTTTGGCTGCACGCAGGATGCGGTACGGAAGCATTTTGTCGCCCTCAAAGTAAAGCACCGTATCCACGATGTGCTCCATGACTTTGGGGCCCGCAATGGCACCGTCCTTGTTGACATGGCCGACGATGAACATCGGGATCTCCTGCTTTTTTGCCACGGCAAGCAGCCGGGCCGCGCTCTCCTTGACCTGACTGACCGTGCCGGACGAGGACGAGATATCCATGCAGCGCATCGTCTGGATGGAGTCGATGACGACAAGGTCCGGCTTTTCCTTTTCGATGAGGCCGCAGATCTCGTCCACGTCGTTTTCGGCGGCCAGATAGATATTCTCCTGCGGGATCTTCAGCCGGGCCGCGCGGAGTTTCACCTGCCGCACCGACTCCTCGCCGGTGATATACAACACCGTGTGCTGGTTCGAGATGGCCCCGCAAAGCTGGAGCAGCATCGTGGATTTGCCTACGCCCGGCTCGCCGCTGAGCAGCACCACGCCGCCCAGCACGATGCCGCCGCCCAGCACCCGGTCCAGTTCCGAAATACCGGTCAGGATGCGGCTCTTTTCCTCGGTCGTACTGATATCGGCCAGACGCTTTGCCGTCAACGAGGTGACGCCCTCCTGCCGGGCCGGTGCCGCCTTGCTGCCCGAAAGGCCCGCTTTGGGTGCTTCCGCCACCACATCCTCGTTCATCGTGTTCCAGCTTCCGCAGCTGGGGCAGCGTCCCATCCAGCGCGGGCTTGTTTCCCCGCAGTTGGAGCAAACATAAACGGTTTTTAATTTCGGTTCTTTCATATACGCTCCTGTCAGGCCCGCCGGGCAGCGAGCCTGTTTTTGTTGTTCGTTCCTATATTACCACATCCGGCGGACCCCCGCAAGGAAAGCGCTTATTTTACCTCTACGATGGTAATGTTCTGGGCCGTGACATTGCTCTTGCTGAGCACGATGTCCCGGATCTGCGCCACCTGTGCCGCCGTCAGTGCATCGCCGGAGGTCATCACAGTCAGGTCGGCCCGGCCGGACTGTAAAAAGCAGAGACAATCTGCAAAGCCTTTGGCCCTGACCAAGGTTTCGATCTCATTTTCCGCGTTGAGGTCTTCGAGGCTGCCGGTCAATTGCTGGGTATAGCTCTTCTTTTCCTCGGCGGAGAGCGAAGCGGATTTCAGTGCCTTCTGCACAGCGTCCATAGCTTCGTCGTGGGCCTTGGTCCGCTTGAGCCGGGCTTCCTCAAAAAACTTGGAGCCGCTGTTGTTGGCCACGCTGACGAGCTGCGCCTCCCCGTAATTCTTGTTCGCACTGGAAACTGCTTCTGCCTCAGTCATCAGCCCGTCCATGATCGGGGCCGAGACGGCTTCCTCTGTTTCCACCGTAGCCGCTACATTGACGGCATCCTCTTCCAGCGTCACGCCCGTCCGCGCATACTGCCAATTGAGGTAGACCGCCACAACAAGCGCCGCCGCCAGTGTGATGGCAGTCGCTTTTCGGGTATTTTTCGAAATGGCTCTCATGAAAATGCTCCTCCTTCTCTCAGCATCGCAAAGGCCGGTTAGCTCCGGCGCTGTGCTACAACGATCCGGTTTGCGGAAAGGTCCAGCAGCGCCCGCACAAGCTCTGTGATCTGTGCAGCCACCCGGATATCGCCCCCGCCGTCGCAGACGACCGCAGCGCCACAGACCTGCGGCAGATAGATCGTCTGTGCCAGCGCCGTGCCGTCCTCCAGCAGAACGTGTGTCTCCTGACTCTGGGTCTGTCCCGACTGCGTGTCCGTCGCATATACCGTTTCCTCCCCGCTTTCCAGTGTGATCATTACCGTTGTTGTTCCCGCCCCGTCGATCTGCTCGATCAATTCCTGAAGCTGTTCCTCCAACTGTTCCCGGTAAGCCGTTTCGTCTGCCGGAGCCAAGACGGGTGCCTTCACCGCGTTTGTGGGCAGCAGCTCGGAAAGCAGCAGCAGGATCATCGCCGCTGCCCCAAGTACCACCGCAAGCTTTGTGCGGTTCTGCTTTTCCAGCAGCGAGCGAAGTGTAAAGACCCCGGTCTTCTCCTGTTCTTCTTTCATGGCTGTGTCTCCCCGCCGGGGGCATTCCATTCCGGTCTGACCCCCAGCGCTTCTTCCACGATCTTCTCCACCGCTTGCTGCTGCTCCGGGGTGCAGTCTGCTGCGGGCGTTACCGTAACGAAATCGACCGTAACGCTATCCGATGCGGAACGCAGGGCAAGCGCGACCCCGGCGGAGACGCCAGCCTCCCGCCGGAAGCGCTCTTCCAAGTCCTGCTCCAACTGCGTTTGTGTCTGAGCCAATGCAGCCTGTTCCCACGTTCCAAGCTCGACCGAAGAGACTGTGGGGACCGAAAACACGTTGCCTTCTGCCTTGAGCTGCGGAAGCACACGAAGCGCCGCTGCTAAAATATATAGCCCTGCCACCACTTTTATACCCCGCCGGGCCCAGCCGCTCTCTGTAATTTGTGCCACCAGTTCCGCGCAGATACACGCCGTGCAGAAAACCGCCATCGCCGCCTTGAGTCCCTGCACCTCATCCACCTCCTACCACAAACAGCAAAGCCGTCCCGACCACGGACAGCCCCGCAAACAGCGACATGACCGCCATCATGCAGCGCACCGCTTCGGCAAAGCAGCCAAGCAGCTCCTGTCCCCGTGCATTTCCGGTCAGGGAGCAGAGGACCCCGCAGCCGGAGAGCAGCCCAAGCTGCACCAGCATTCCCAGATAGACCGGAACAAATTCCGCCGCGATCGTCAGGAGCGCCGCCAGCCCCAGCCCGCTTTTCAAAAGCTGGACACTGGCCAGCACCGCCTCCGAAGCGTCGCTCAGCGTTTCGCCCACGATGGGGATGGTTCCCGTCAGGAGCTGGCCTGTGCGCAGGGCTGCGCGGTCAAGCTGCCACGCCGAAAGCCGTTGCAGCCCCAAGAGCGCCGCCAGAAGTTTGCCCGCCCAGCTCAGGAGCTTCTGCAAAAAGCCGCCCAAGGCTCTGCAAAAGCCAGAAAGACCCGCTTCGGTGCTGACACAGCACGCCATGCTCAGCGCGAGGTAACATTGCAGCAGCGGCGGGACCACGGCCGCCAACCCCTGCGCCAGAAAACAGAGCAGCGTCAGGAAAAAGCCGCTGGCCGATGCTCCGGCCGCGCTCTCGCCGCCCAACGTCAGAACCCCCGCATATACGGGCAGGAACCCCAGAAGAAAGCGGTTCCAGCTTTCGATCTGCACACAGAACTCGTCCGACAGCGCGACAAGCTTTTCCCACAGCAGCACCCCGCAGCCGCCCGTACAGACAAGGTCCAGCAGGGTCCCATCCGCGCGTTCCCCCAGCAGCAGGGCGATCACCGCGCTCAGGATCAGAAACAGCAGCACCTGCGCATAGCCGCCGACCGCCTCCCGCAGCACGTCCCCCAGTTCCGCCGGGAAAAAGCCGCGCAAGGTCTTGAGCGGATGATCCACCAGCTCGGTGGGCGACACCGGGCTTTGCTCCAGATACGGTCCCCAGAGGTCGCCCCCCGGAAGCAGAGTATAGAGTTCCTTCATCCTGTCATGCTCCCGATCCGCTGTAATATTTCCTCCAGCAGAGGCCATGCCGCCGCCAGCACCAGACACCGCCCCGCAAGCCCCACGCACCACGCCAGAGAATCCGCTCCCGCTTCCTCGCAGAGGGTGCGGGTGTAATCCGTGAGCAGAAAAATGACCGCGCTCCGGACAAGGCAGGAAAAGGCCGCGCCTCCCGCCTGTTCCCCCAAACGCGCTACGCCAAGCAGGACGGACCGGAACGCCGCTCCCACCCGCACCAGAATCACCAGCGCTGCCGCCAGCGAAAGGAACAGCGCGTAGGACGGGACACTGCGCTTCAGCGCCGTATAGAGCAGCGCCGCCAGCAGCGCGATGCCGAAGACCGCCGTGAGCGTGTTCATAAAGAAAACAGTGATTTGATGGTCACAAACAGGACGCTGATCTGTTTGACCAGAATCGACAGTACGACCACAAGCCCCGCAAGGGTGGTCATCATCGCCTGATCCTCCCGCCCGGAACGGATCAGAAGCTGGTTCAGCACCGCCACGATGATGCCGATGGCCGCAATCTTGAAGATCAGATCGATTTCCATCTCCGTCATCCTTTCAAAGCAGCAGAATGGCCGCCGCCAGCCCCACAGAAAGGCCCATTTTATGCGCCAGCTCCATTGTAACGTTCAGGTGCGGCGTAAGGTCATCCCGGAACGCTTCGAACTGCGTAATGTACAGCGCAAGCCGCTGGCATTCCTGCTGCGCTTCCGCACGGCCAAGGCCCGCCATGCAGTTTTGGAACGCGGCCTTTTCCCGCCGGGATAACTGCGGGAACGGTTCCAGCTCCTGCAGGGACCCGGCAGCTTGTCCGACCAGACCTTCCCGCTGCAAGCGAACAAATAAAGAAGCCAGATCTGCCCGGCGGAACTCGATCTCCCGGCGGATGCGGTCGAGTAATTCGATGGTTCTTTGAAGCGCCCGCTGATGCTCGGATGTCCGCACGCAGATGCTGTCCCCGACACACCAGCCGCAGAGCACAAGGCAGAGCGCCCCAAATCCGCGCAGACTGCTTCCGCTCATAAAAATCGGACCTCCCGGATCTGGCCCGGCGCCGTCCGGCCTTGGAGCCAGACCAGAACCTTCACCGCGCCGCGGGCTTGCAAAGCCTGTACCTGCGGTCGGCCGACCGCTTCTTCCGGGGTCCCAGCGTGAAGGGTCGCAACGAAATCCACGCCGCTGAACATGCCTTGTTCCAGCGCGGAAACCTCTTCCATGCCGCCCAGCTCGTCCAACAGCAAAACCTGCGGCGATAGGGTCCGCAGCGCCATCTGCACAGCCTGTCCCTTCGGGATGCCGGAAATGACGTCCAGCGCCTCGCCGGGGAAAGTCCGCCGGGGCATTCCGGCAAACAACTCCCGCCGTTCGTCGATGACGGAGACGAGCTTTTTCTGCCGGGCAAGCTCCTGCGCCATGCTCCGCAGCACCGTCGTCTTGCCGCTGCCCGGTTCGCCGACAAGAAGCATCCCGATGAAATGTTCCTGCAATGCGGCGCGCAGCTCTTCGGGAAGGTCGATCGTTTTTTTCCGCGCGATGCGGAGGTTCACTGAGGTCAGCTCCTGCAGCACGATGCCCTGTTCCGCCGTCTGCAAAAACTGCCCGCCCAGACCGGCCCGGCACCCGGACGCAAGGGTGACATACCCCTGCGCGATCTCCGTCTGGTGGGTGTGGACCGAACCGCCGCAAAGGGTGAAGAGGATCTCTTCCATCTGCGGCGGAGTCAGGCGGAGCGTTTGCAGCGCCTTTCCTTCCCGTCCCAGTTCCTGCGGGGCATATACCGCACCGCGCATCGTAAACATCGGCGTACACCCTACCCGCAGCCGCACTTCCTGTACCTGCGGCGCAAGCGTGCTTGGCAGCTCCAGCAGCGGACGCGCCAGCCAGCTCGGCAGAGCTTGGATCACCTGATCATACTCGTCCATCTTCCGTTTCTCCTTCCGCGTCTCTTGCCATCACTTTATGCGGCAGGGCGAAAAGTAGAACCACCCACGCAAAAAGCCCGCACAGCGGCAGTTGCTGTACGAGCTTATAAGATCGGACTCTATGGAATTATGCTTCGGGGGTCGGTTCGTCGTCACGCAGCATGGCGAGGAACTCTTCCTCCGTCAGCACCGGGACACCCAGCGCCTGTGCCTTGGTGAGCTTAGACCCGGCCGCCGTTCCGGCCACGACATAGGCCGTCTTTTTGGAGACGGAACCGCTGGCCTTGCCGCCGTTTTTCACGATCAGCGCCTCGGCCTCATTGCGGGAGAGCGTTTCCAGCGTGCCGGTCACTACCAGCGTTTTGCCCGCCAGCTTATCGCCCTTGGGCTCACCCTTCCACTGCATGTTCAGCCCGGCATCTGCCAGCCGATGAATCAGGTCGGTCGTGCCGTCCTTCGCAAAGAACTCGGTCACGCTCTGAGCCATCACACCGCCGAAGCCGTCGATCTCACTGATCTGCTCTTCGGTGGCTTCGCGGATGGCTTCCAGCGAACCGAAATGTTCTGCCAGCAGAGCCGCTGCCTTATCGCCGATATTTCGGATGCCGAAACCAAACAACAGCTTATCCAGATTGTTCTGCTTGGAGTTTTCGATGGCTTGCAGCAGGTTGGTGGCGCTCTTTTCCTTGAATTTTTCCAGCGTCAGCAGCTGTTCCAGCGTCAAATCGTAAAGATCCGCCGCCGAATGCACCAGCCCCTTTTCGACCAGCTGGGCCGCCACAGCGGCGCCAAGGCCGTCGATGTCCATGGCGTCGCGGGAGGCAAAATGGATGATGTTCCGCAGCGACTGCGCCGGGCACTCCGGGTTGACGCACCGCAGCGCCGCCTCGTCTTCCAGATGCACCACCGGCGCGCCGCAGGAGGGGCAGACTTCCGGCATCTGATAAGGCTGTGCCTCTGCTTCGTGGCGGGTCACGCCGATGACTTCCGGGATGATATCGCCCGCCTTGCGCACCTGAATGGTATCCCCGATGCAAAGGCCGAGCTGACGGATAAAATCCTCATTGTGCAGGGTGGCGCGGGCGACCGTTGTGCCCGCCAGAAAGACCGGGTCAAAACAGGCCGTGGGGGTCAGCACGCCGGTGCGGCCCACGGCAACTTCGATGCTGCGCAGGGTCGTCTCCTTGACTTCCGGCGGGTACTTGAACGCGATGGCCCAGCGCGGGAATTTATTGGTCGAACCCATCCGGTCACGCTGTGCAAAATCGTTCACCTTGATCACGGCACCGTCCATGTCAAAGTCGAGGGTCGAACGGCTCTGGCCGATCTGCTCGATCTCTGCAATGGCGGTTTCGATGTCGTGCACTACATGGTAGCGGGGCGAGACCGGCAGCCCAAGGCTCTTGAGGTAATCCAGACTTTCGGCGTGGGTCGTCAGCTCCTTGCCGCGGATCTGCTGAACGTTGAACACAAAGATGGACAGGCCGCGGCTCCCGGTGATCTTGGCGTCTTTCTGGCGCAGCGACCCGGCGGCCGCATTGCGCGGGTTTTTGGACGGTGCCGCGCCCTGCAGCTCCTGCTCAGCGCACAGGTGCTGGAAGGCCTCGTGGGGCATATACACCTCACCGCGCACTTCCAGAAATTCCGGTGCGTTTTTGAGCTGTTTCGGGATGCGCTTGATGGCCTTGACGTTGGCGGTCACATCCTCGCCGACCACGCCATCGCCGCGGGTCGAAGCCCGCACCAGCATTCCATTCTCGTACTCCAAGCTGCAGGAAAGGCCGTCGATCTTGATCTCGACCACATATTCCGGTTCCACGCCCGCTTCCCGCACTCGGCGGTCAAAGTCACGCAATTCCTCAAACGAAAATGCGTCCAGCAGGCTCTCCATCTTGACGGCGTGCGTGACCTTGGCAAACCGTCCGCTAGGGGTGCCGCCGACGTGCTGGGTCGGCGAAGTCGGCGTGACCAACTCCGGGAACTGCGCTTCCAGTTCCTTCAGCTCCCGCGTCAGGGCATCGTATTCAAAATCCTCCAGTTCAGGGGCGTCCTGATCGTAGTATAATCGGTTGTTCTTTTCGATCACGGTGCGCAGCTCTTCCACGCGCTTTTTTGCTTGCTCCAGTTCCAAATGGTCCACTCTCCTTTATCCTCTTTATTATACCACACCACGACCCTTCCTTCGAGGGATTTTTTAAACCGCTGCATCGCGATGTTTGACGCATTTCCGCTGTATACAAATTGTATTTTTGCCGTTTCCGCAGATTGTTGAGCTTCCTAAACTCAGTCCAGTTTCAGTTTCCTTTCGATTTACTCCTTGTTTTATTTTTAAAGTTTCAATCGTTGTGCTGTTCTTTTCCGAACATAGGATTTTACAAACTGCTTTGCAGGATCTTCTGGATCTCCGGCAGATCTTTTGCAAAACAGATGCCCTCCTGCCGTTCCTTAGAGGACAGGCCCAGCTCGATCATATGATCCAGCAGCATCCGCAGCCCGGTATAGTAGCCGTCCAGATCGTACAGGATACAGGGGGCTTCCAAGTGCTTGAGCGACACCTTGGACATCACCTCCGCGATCTCTTCCAGTGTCCCGGTGCCGCCGGGGAACGCAATGAAAGCATCCCCCAGCTCGATCATCTTCGTCTTGCGCTCCGTCATGTCCTTCGTGACGATCAAATCGGTCAGGCCGTCGTGCTGCAGCTCCCCCTTCACGAAGAACTCCGGCTCCACGCCGGTCACCTCGCCGCCCGCTGCGAGGACGCTGTCGGCCAGCACCCCCATCAGGCCGCAGCGGGAGCCGCCATAGATCAGCACGTTTCCGCTCTCCCCGATCCATTTGCCCAGTTCCTGCACCGCCGTTTTCAGTGCCGGGTCCGTTCCCTCGTTTGCCCCAAGATAAACCGTAATGTTCATCGTTTTTCCTTTCTTCGCATAGAGTCCTACAAAAAAGGAGCCATCCTCTTAAAAAGGACAGCTCCTTCAGAAGCCTATGAAATGATCAGATGCTGATCGTATTAGCGACGTCCACCAGCACGGGGTCGAGGCTCTTGGTCATCTCCAGTGCCTCATCCACGGGGTAATCCACCAGATGCTCCCCCTTCATGCCGACGATGCGGTTATACTTCCCCTGCTCCAACAGGCAGACGGCGTGATAACCCATTGCGGAGGCGTTCACGCGGTCACGCAGGGTGGGAGAACCGCCGCGCTGGACGTGGCCCAGAATGGTGGCACGGGTGTCGATGCCGGTACGGGCCTGAATCTCGTTGGCGATCTCCTGCGAGTGGCCGATGCCCTCGGCAACGATCACGATGAAGTGACGCTTACCGGTGCGCTGGGTCTCGGTGATCTTATCGAGGATGTCGTGCTGCATGTCGAATTCCTTCTCCGGCAGCAGGACCGCCATAGCGCCCGAAGCAATGGCGACGTTCAGAGCGATGTAACCCGCGTTGCGGCCCATGACCTCGACGACACTGCAGCGGTCGTGGCTCTGGGTGGTATCGCGGAGCTTATCGATCATTTCCAGTGCGGTGTTCATAGCCGTATCGTAGCCGATGGTGTAATCGGTGCAGGCGATATCGTTGTCGATGGTGCCGGGCAGACCGATCATCGGGATGCCGCGGTGTGCCAGCTCGCGGGCACCACGGTAGGAACCGTCGCCGCCGATGACGACCAGCGCATCAATGCCCAGTTCGCGGCACTTGGCCGCGCCCTTATCCTGACCTTCCTTGGTCTTGAACTCCAAGCAGCGGGCCGTGTAAAGAATCGTGCCGCCGGCCTGAATGATGTTGGAGACACTGCGCAGATTCATTTCAAAGCATTCGCCGTTCAGCAAACCATTGTAGCCGCGCTGAATGCCGATCATCCGATAGCCCTTGTGCAGACCTGTACGCACCACCGCACGAACTGCGGCATTCATGCCGGGGGCGTCGCCGCCGCTGGTCAACACACCGATCGTTTTGATTTGCTTTTCCATAAGAGAGATTCCCTCCAATTGTTTCTTCATTCACCTTGGAGCAGCGTTCCCTTCTACCAAACGCCGTTCCTTTGCTTTGCTCATTTTGTATGACTTGCCTTCAAATATTATAGCACAGATTTCCCGTGAATCCAATACCTTTTTGAGACTCCGTTAAGATTTTATTGAAGTCTGCTTTTAAACGTTTCTGCGTCTGATTTTAAATTTTCACTCTTTGTAAAATTCGTTTCTTGACATGTTATTTTGTTGCAATGTTCTTTTCGCCGACCACGCGCCGCAGCTCCTCAAAGAAGAGCGGATGGCCCGACGTGTACAACCTGCGCGGGGCTGCCAGCTTCTGTTTGGTGTCCTCCAGATAGAAGATGACCGGCATATCACCGTCAAAAATCTCCAGCAGATTGATCACCTTCGCGTACTGCGGGCAGCTGCGGGAAGGCAGCCGGATATACAGCCGCTGGGCCGCGTCCCGCATAGGATCGGGGCGGTTCGCCTGTGGGTTCTTCGGGTTGTAGCTTTCAATGGGCGAGATCGTCTCGGCCATCAGTTTTGCAGCTTCATCCTCGCGGACGGACAGCCGCCCCTCGATGACGACGACGGCGTTTTCCTTCAGCACATCCCGGAATGCGTCCAGCACTTTGGGGAAGACGATGACCTCCATCGTGCCGGTCAGATCCTCGACACTGGTAAAGGCCATCATGTTGTTGGACTTGGTGGTCATCATCCGGCTCTTGACGACGGTGCAGACGATGCGGACATGGGCATTGTCCAGCCCATGTGCCTCCTCACCGGTCAGAGCCTTGATGGAATGAGTGGCAAACTTCGCCGACTGCTCACGGTAAGCGTCCAGCGGGTGTCCGGAAAGGTACAGACCGCTGACCTCCTTTTCCTGCTGGAGCAGTTCGGTGTGGGTATATTCCGGCAGATGCTTGATCTCATACGCCTTCTCGGCGGCGGGCTCTGCACCTCCGCTCATCAGCGAGAACAGGTCGATCTGGCCTTCCAGATTCCGCTTGGCGTCACTTTCCACGCTCTTGATCACGCCATCCACGGCCTCCACGAGGCTGTGGCGGTTCTCCCCCATGCTGTCGAACGCACCGGCCTTGACGAGGCTTTCCACGGCCCGGCGGTTCATTTCGTTGCCGTACAGCCGCTTGCAGAAATCGTACAGACTGGTGTAGGGGCGATCCTCGCGCTCGGCCACGACCCGCTCCACGAGGTTGCGGCCGACACTCTTCACCGCGTTCAGGCCGAAACGGATCTGCCCGTTCGCATCGGCGGTAAAACCGCCATTGGAAACATTGATATCCGGCGGAAGGACCTTGATGCCAAGGCGGGCGCACTCGCCCGAATACTCGATGACTTTATCGGTATTATCCAGCACGCTGGTCAGCAGCGCCGCCATAAACTCGCTGGGGTAATGGCACTTGAGGTATGCCGTCTGGAATGCCACATAGGCATAGCACGCCGCATGGCTCTTATTGAAGGCGTAAGACGCAAAACTCGACATCTCATCGTAGATCTCATTGGCCACTTTCTCGGAGATGCCGTTGGCAACACAGCCGGGGCATTCGTGGCCCGGCTCGGCGCAGCCATGGACAAAATGCTCCCGTTCCGCCTCCATCACGGCGTGCTTCTTTTTGCTCATGGCGCGGCGGACATTGTCTGCCTGTCCGAACGAGAAGCCCGCCAGTTCCCGGAAGATCTGCATGACCTGCTCCTGATAGACGATGCAGCCGTTGGTGACGTCCAGAATGTGCGCCAGCTGCGGCGTCTTGTAGCTGATCTTGTCCGGTTCATGGCGGTTGCGCAGGTAGGTCGGGATCGAGTCCATGGGGCCGGGGCGGTACAGGCTGATCAGAGCGATGACATCTTCAAGGTTCTGCGGCTGCAGACCGGCCAGAACCTGCTTCATGCCCGAAGATTCGAGCTGGAACACGCCCTCTGTCTCGCCCTGTCCCAGCATCTTGTAGGTGTCCGGGTCGTCGTAATCGAGCTTTGCAACGGAAAAGTCCGGGTCCTTTTTCTGGACAGCCACTTCGGCGTCCCGGATGACGGTCAGGGTGCGCAGACCGAGGAAGTCCATCTTCAGCAGACCCAGCTCCTCGATCTCGGTCATATTGAACTGGGTCACAGGGAGACCGTCGTTGGTGGCCAGCGGCAAATAGTAATCCGTCGGCTCCGGCGTAATGACAACGCCCGCCGCGTGGGTGGAGGCATGGCGCGGCATTCCCTCCACTTTCAGGGCGGTGTCGATCAGCTCCGTCACCTTCGGGTCGGTGTCATACATCCGCTTCAGCTCCGGCGAGACCTCCAACGCGCGTCTCAGCGTCATTTTCAGTTCCATCGGGACCTGCTTTGCCACCACATCCACGTCCTGATACGGCATTCCCATCACGCGGCCCACGTCGCGGATGGCGTTGCGGGCGGCCATGGTGCCAAAGGTGACGATCTGTGCCACATGGTCGGCACCGTATTTGCGGTTGACGTAGTCGATGACCTCCTGCCGGCGCTCGTAGCAGAAGTCCACGTCGAAATCGGGCATACTGACACGTTCCGGGTTCAAGAAGCGCTCGAAGATCAGGTTGTAGCGGATAGGGTCGATGTCGGTGATGCCGACACTGTAGGCCGCAATGCTGCCTGCGCCGGAACCACGGCCGGGGCCCACCGGAATGCCCTGACTCTTGGCGTAGTTGATATAATCCCAGACGATGAGGTAGTAGTTGGTGTAGCCCATGGTTTTGACCACGCCGATCTCGTACGTCAGGCGATCCTTGTTGGCTTGCGGGACATGGGGGCCGTACCGGCGCTCCAAGCCATCCCAGCAGAGCTTTTCAAAGAACTCCTGATTGTCCATCCCATTCGGGGCTTTGTAGTAGGGGATCTTGGTGTGGCCGAACTCGAAATCAAAATTGCACTGATCTGCGATGATCTGGGTGTTGGAGCAAGCCTCCGGCACCATGGCGAACAGATCATACATCTCATCCGTCGTCTTGACGTAGAATTCGTCGGTCTGGAACTCCATTTTGTCGGCGTCCTGCATGGTCTTGCCGGTCTGGATGCAAAGCAGGATGCTCTGCATCTTGGCATCGTCCCTGCGCAGATAGTGAGCGTCGTTCGTAGCCGCCATGGGGATGCCCGTTTCCCGCGCCAGCTTGATGAGCTGGGGCAGAACGATGGTGTCCTCTTCAAGGCCGTGGTCCTGCAGTTCAATGTAGTAATTGCCCTCGCCGAACAGGTCACGGTACCACAGCGCCGCCGTCTTGGCGCGCTCATAGTCACCTGCGAGGATGGCTTGAGGGATCTCGCCTGCAAGGCACGCCGATAGGCAGATCAGGCCCTCATGGTACTGCTCCAGCAACTGTTTGTCCACACGGGGCTTGGAGTAAAAGCCTTCGGTAAAGGCCGCCGAGACCATTTTGATCAGGTTTTTGTAGCCCGTTTCGTTTTTGCACAGCAGGATCAGGTGATTGTTGCCGTCGATCTTGTTGACCTTATCGAAACGGGTGCGGGTGGCAACGTAGACTTCGCACCCGATGATGGGCTTGATGCCCGCCTTTTTGGCTGCCTTATAAAACTGCACGCAGCCGTACATCACGCCGTGGTCGGTGCAGGCAATGGCGGTCTGGCCGCACTCCTTCACCCGATCCATCAGTTGATCGATGCGGCATGCGCCGTCCAGCAAGCTGTATTCCGTATGGATATGGAGGTGGGCAAACTCCCGCCCAAGGTGATTGTTTTCGCTGATCTCGGTCAATGCTGTTCCTCCTGTTCCATACGCTCCCGCATCGACTGCGCGAGGGCTTCCAGTTTCTTCATCCGGTGGGAAAGGCCGGATTTGCTCACCGGCGGGTCAAAGCAAGCGCAGAGCGCCGCCAGCGAGAGATCCGGGTTTTCCATCCGTTTGGCAGCCGCTTCCTGCAAGACCTCCGGCAGAGTTTCCAGCGCCTTTTGTTCCTGCAAAAAGCGGATTGCTTTTAAAGTTTGTGCGTTGGCACGCGCCGTTTTACCCAGATTGGCGGTATCGCAATTGGTGTGGCGATTGATCTGGTTGCGCACCTGCTTCATGGCTTTCTGCGCCCCGATCTGCTGCGCCGCCTGTGCCGCGCCCATAAACGCCAGAATGCGCTCCACGTTGGCGCAGCTCTTGACGTAAACGAGGTTCACACCGTTGCGGCGGGTGCGGTGGGGCGCAAATTCATGCTCGGCCAAAAGGGCTTCGAAATCCTTAGCAAGGTTGGTGCGGCTCGTCAGAAATTCGAGATTGTATTCTTTCTGTGGGTCGGTCACGGTGCCGCCGCAGAGGAAGGCCGCGCCGATGTAGGCGCTGACGCAGGTCTGGCAGCGGATCAGCTTGGGGTCGATCTGTAAGCTCGTCTCGCTGCCGGTGGTGCCGAACAGCTCATGCAGCCGCACCACCTGTTCCGGCTCCCGGATGCCAAATTCGTACACCACGCCGCTGGGGCGGCTTTTTTCGGTGATGGTTCCCTGCACGCCGCAGCGGGCAAACAATTGCTCGGCCACACGGGCGGTCAGTTCCTGCTCGGTCTGGAGCACAAGGCCCTTGGCGTCGAAATACTTGGCAAAACAGGCAATGCCGTAAGCCGCCGCGCGAACGCAGCAGTCCTTTTGCAGCTGCAAACTGCGCTGCGCGATCTCTTCCCGCGCTTGGGATGCAAAACTCATGTTTCTATCCTTCTTTTTCTGCCGGTCAGCGGGATGCGTCACGGTGCTGGACGCCGGGCTGATAGCCAAGCTTCTCACAGTATTCCGCGATCTTCCGCGCAAAGGTGATGGAGCGGTGCTTGCCGCCGGTACATCCCACCGCAATGGTCAACTGGCTTTTGCCCTCTTTCACATAGAGCGGCAGGGCATATTCCAAAAATGCCTCGTACCGGCGCAGCAGCTCCTGCGCCTCCGGGTGGCCCATCACAAAATCCACGACCTCCTGATCGAGGCCGGTCTTGAATTTCAGCTCCGGCACATAGAAGGGATTGGGCAGACAACGCACATCCAGCACAAGGTCGGAATCCGCCGGGACGCCGAACTTGAACCCGAAGGACATGATGGTGAGCCGCATGGCATTCTTTGCCCCGCCGTTCTGTACAAAGAGTTCGCAGATGCGCTCCTTGTTCTGCGCCGTGGAGAGAAGGGCCGTATCAATGATATAATTGGCGCGCTCCTTGAAAGGGCGGAGGATCTGGTGCTCTTTCTGGAAGGCTTCCCGCGTGGAGATGCCCTCGGCAATGCTGATCGGGTGGCGGCGGCGGGTCTCGCTGTAGCGGCGCATCAGCACATCGTCCGGTGCGTCCAAGAAGAGGATCTCGTAGGAGATGCCCTGCTTGTCCAGCAGACCCAGCGCCTTTTCGATCTCCTCGCTGGAGCGGCAGCCGCGGACGTCCATCGACAGGGCGACCCGCTTGAGCTGATTGTCTCCAGCCATGGAAAAGGCGGTGATGCTCGGCAAAAGCTCCGCAGGGACGTTATCGATGCAGAAAAAGCCGATATCCTCCAGCGCGTTCATTGCCACAGACTTTCCCGCGCCGGAAAGTCCGCTCACGATCAGAAGCTCCATACTTGTTTCCTCTTATGCTTTTACGACACGAATTTCTTTTTCCAGTTTGTACCCGGTCTTTTCCTTTACAATGGCCCGCACCTCATCGCACAGCGCCAGAACGTCGGCGCAGGTCGCGCCGCCCATGTTTACCACAAAGCCGCAGTGCTTCTCGCTGACGGCAGCGCCGCCGTGGCGGTAGCCCCGCAGACCGCACTGGTCGATAAGGGCCGCCGCGAACGCACCCGCCGGGCGCTTGAAGGTGCTGCCCGCGCTGGGTTTGTCCAGAGGCTGCTTTTCCACCCGCTTGGCCATCAGCTCGTTCATCCGGGCACGGATGGCTTCCGGGTCGCCCCGTTTCAGGTGAAACTGTGCACTCAGGATGCAGCCGCCGTTTTCCTCAAAAATGCTGTGCCGGTAGGAAAGGTCCAGCTTCGCGGCCTCCTCCGTCACGATCTGGCCATCTTGGGTCAGATAGGTCACCTTGTCCAGCACGTCCTTCATCTCACCGCCGTAGGCACCGGCGTTCATGTAGACGGCTCCGCCGACGGTTCCGGGGATGCCGTAGGCAAATTCCAGCCCGGTCAGACCGTTTTCCAACGCTGCAGTGCACAGAGCCGAAAGCTTCAGCCCAGCACCGGCTGCCACGGTATCGTAGACCTCGCCCGGCGCGGCGCCCGGATGACAGACGTTTTCCAAAATGCCGATTCCCATTTTCAGGGCAGTAGTGTCAATGACAACGCCGCGGTATCCGGCATCTTCAAACAGGATGTTGCTGCCGTTGCCCAGCAGATAATACTTCACGCCGCATTCCTTGCACAAGGCGATGGTACGGCAAAGCTGCTCTTCGGTCTCCGGCCGGGCGAATACATCCGCCGGGCCGCCGATCTTAAAGGTGCAGTGGGCGGCCAGCGGCTCATTTTCCCGATACGCGATGCCTTCAGCCCGCAGCTGTTGTTTCAGTTGTTCCATAAACTCGTTGTTCCTCTTTCCGGGTGTTATTCCATGGTGCCTTCCAAGCCCAGCCGGATGAGCAGCTCCTTCGCGGCGTTATAGCCCATCTTCTTCTGGCGGTTGTTGATGGCTGCCGTCTCCAGCACAACGGCAAGGTTGCGTCCCGGCGAAACAGGGATGCTGGTGCTGGGGATGTTGACGCCCAGAATTTCGTAGTATTCGCTCTCAAGGCCGGTACGCTGGTAATTCTTGGTGGGGTCCCAAGCCTCCAACTGAACGACCAGATCGAGGCTTTCGCTCACCTTGACCGCGCCCACACCGAACACGCGGGCCACATTGACGATGCCGATGCCGCGCAGTTCGATGAAGTGGCGGATGTTCTCCGGAGCCGTGCCCATGATCTGCCGGTTGGAGACTTTGCGCAACTCCACAGCGTCGTCGGCCACAAGGCGGTGGCCGCGCTTGACCAGCTCAATGGCCAGCTCGCTCTTGCCGATACCGCTGTCGCCGAGGATGAGGATGCCTTCGCCGTACACTTCCACCAGCACGCCGTGGCGGGTGATGCGGGGGGCCAGCTCCAAGTTCAGCACGCTGATCAGGCTGCCCATCAGGGTGCAGGTCGTCTCATTGGAGCGCAGCAGGGCCACGCCGTGCTTCTTGGCCAGTTCCTGCATCTCCGGGAAGGGTTTCAGCTCCTCGCTGCGGCCGACGATCACGGCCGGCGGCTGCTGGCGAAACAGCTGGTCCAGCGCTTCATAGCGCTTTTCCGGGGAAAGGCCGGACAGAAAATTCATCTCGGCCAGACCCATGATCTGCAGCCGAAGCTTATCAAAATAATCGTAGTAGCCCGCCAGAAACAGACCCGGACGGTTGACTTCCGCGATCTGAACGCTGATGTTTTCGAGGTCCTGCGGCGCATAGACCACATCCATGCTGACTTTTTCGGTCAGCTTCTTGAGCGAAACGGTAAAATTCGCCATCGTTCTTCCTCCTGCGTAGTTTCCTCTCTGCGGATCACACATCTGCCCGCAGACACTCCTTATTTTATTATAAGCGAAATGGTTTCGGATTACAATGTTTCTTTTGAGAAAAGTCCTATGGTTCCACCTTGCATCCTCCCGGATTTTCTTTATAATAGGAAGTACCACCCCGTAGGCGGAAAAAGTCCGTCATTTTACATGAGTTTTACATTTCCCCGATTTCCGATTTTACATTCCGTGCTTATACTCACAAATAGGAGAATTTCACGTCAACTAAAAGTGAGGAAAACACATATGACAGTCTTCAACCTCTTTTCGCTTCTGGGCGGTCTTGCTCTGTTCTTGTTCGGCATGGACATCATGGGCAAGGCACTGGAAAAACAGGCGGGCGGCCAGCTCCAGAAAATTCTGAGCAAGCTGACCGATAACCCCCTCAAGGGCTTTTTCCTTGGCCTCGGCGTCACCGCCGTGATCCAGTCCTCCAGCGCCACCACCGTTATGGTGGTCGGCTTTGTCAACAGTGGCATCATGGAGCTGCATCAGGCCATCGGCATCATCATGGGCAGCAACGTGGGCACCACCGTCACCAGTTGGATCCTGAGCCTTTCCGGCTTGCAGGGTGACGGCTTCTGGATCACGATGCTCAAGCCCACCTCCTTCAGCCCGATCCTCGCCTTCATCGGCATCCTGCTCTACATGGGCAAGAACGAAAAGCGGAAAGGCATCGGCACGATCCTGATCGGCTTTGCCGTTCTGATGACCGGCATGACCACCATGTCCAACGCAGTGGCTCCGCTGCAGAACGAGACATGGTTCACCAACCTCTTCGTCCGTTTCTCCAACCCCCTGCTGGGCGTTCTGGTGGGTGCCATCGTCACCGGCATCATCCAGAGTTCCAGTGCCAGCGTCGGCATCCTGCAGGCCCTCAGTTCTACGGGCGTTATCACCTACGGCAGCGCCATCCCCATCATCATGGGCCAGAACATCGGCACCTGCGTCACCGCGCTGATCTCCTCGGTGGGTGCCAACAAGAACGCCCGCCGCGCTGCCATGGTGCACCTGTACTTCAACATCATCGGCGTGACCCTCTTCCTCGCCGTGTTCTACGGCCTGAATCTGGTGCTGGACTTCTCCTTCATCAGCGAAACGGTGACCCCGTGGGGCATTGCCGTGGTCCACTCCATCTTCAACCTGACGGCCACCGCTGTGCTGCTGCCCTTCGCAAACGGGCTGGAAAAGCTGGCGATTCTGACCATCCCCGACGATGCCGAGAAGGAGAGCTTTGCTCTGCTGGATGAGCGTCTGCTCAAAACCCCCGCCGTTGCCGTGGAGCGCGCCCGCGCCGCCACCGCCGAAATGGCCGAGCTGGCCCGCGTCGGCGTCGTTCAGGCCATGAGCCTGACTCATACGTGGGATGACAGCCTCGCCCAGAAGGTCCGGGATGAGGAACAGAAGGTGGACCAGTACGAGGATGCCCTCGGCACCTACCTCGTCAAGCTGTCCAGCCGGGAGCTGAGCCACGCCGACAGCCAGAGCGTGAACACCCTGCTCCACACCATCAGCGATTTCGAGCGCATCAGCGATCACTCCGTGAATTTGCTGAGCTCGGCCGAGGAGATCCACTCCAAGAATATTGAATTTTCCAAGGACGCCCGCGAGGAACTGCAGGTGCTGGAAGGTGCGGTGCAGGATGTGCTGAGCCGCACCACCGACGCCTTCCGCAAAGACGACCTGCACCTTGCTGGGAAAGTCGAACCCATGGAGACCGTTGTGGATGAGCTGGTGCGTGCCATCAAGGCGCGGCATGTGGCCCGTCTGCAGGCAGGCAGCTGCTCCATCGAATACGGCTTCGTGCTTGAAGACCTGCTCACCAACTACGAGCGCGTCTGTGACCATTGCAGCAACGTCGCCGTGGCCCAGATCGAGGTGGCGCAGGACAGCTTCGACACCCATGCTTACCTGAACGATCTCCGCTATGGAAACGACACCAAGGAGAGCGAGCAGTTCCGCCGCCGTCTGGACCGCTACCGCGAGCGCTATCTCTTCCCGGACGGCGAGCCCGCTGTGGCCAGTGAAAAGGAGGAACCCAATAAATGATCTATATCGTAGAGGATGATGCAGCGATCCGGGAGCTGGAGCAGTACGCGCTCCAGTCCAGCGGATACGAGGTGCAGAGCTTTGAATCTTCCGAAGGCTTCTGGCAGGCCATGCACGCCGCCGAACCGGAGTTGGTGATCCTTGACGTGATGCTCCCCGGTGAGGATGGCTTTTCCATCCTGAAAAAGCTGCGCAACACCCCTTCCCTGCGCCGGCTGCCCATCATCATGGTCACCGCAAAGTCCAGCGAGCTGGACACCGTGCGCGGGCTGGACTGCGGCGCCGATGATTACATCACCAAGCCCTTCGGCATCATGGAGTTTCTGAGCCGGGTGCGGGCTGCGCTGCGCCGCTCGGCTCCGGAGGAAAAGACGAACGTTTACGCCTTCCATGAGATCTTGCTGGACAACGCCCGCCACAGCGTGACTGTGAACGGGGCCCATGTGGACCTGACCTACAAAGAGTACAGTCTGCTTCGGCTGCTGCTGGAAAACACGAACCTCGTCGTGACCCGCGAGACCATTTTGCAGGTGGTGTGGGGTACCGACATTTCGGTGGAAAGCCGCACCGTGGATATGCACATCCGCACCCTGCGCAAAAAACTGGGCGGTGCCGGGAAGTACATCTGCACCGTGCGCAAGGTCGGCTATAAGCTGGCCGACAGCGAGGAGGAGACCGAAGAATGAAACCACGGAGCATGGAAGAAAAAATCAGCTACCGGCTTTTCCTGATGGGCTTTGTCGGGCTCGTCTGCACCGCCGCGCTCTGCATCTTCGTGTTCCATAAGGCGTTCCGGGAACAGGCATGGGCCGCGCTGGAAAATGAAGCGGATCTGGTTGCTGCCGGGTGTGAGCAGATCGACACACCGAGCCAGCTTTCCTCCTACGTCAACTCCAATCTGCGCATCACGCTGATTGCATCGGACGGCACGGTGCTGTTTGAGTCCGCAACGAGTCAGCAGATGGAAAACCACCTTTCCCGCCCGGAGATCCAAGCTGCTATGCAAAAGGGCGTGGGCCGCGACCGCCGCGACTCGCAGACGCTGGGCTACGAGACCTATTACTACGCCATGCTCCTGCCGGACGGCAACATCCTCCGGGTGGCGCAGGACTCCGAGACCATCTGGTCCATCTACGATGCGGCCCTGCCCGCCATCATCCTGAGCTGTATGCTGATGATGGGAGCCGCCGCCATCATGGCCGGGCTGCTGACCCGCAGCCTTGTGCAGCCGATTTTGAAGATGACGGACGACCTCGAACACATTCAGGAAAATGTTCCTTACAAGGAGCTGATCCCCTTTGCGGAGAGCATCCATTCCGACCGGCTGCTGCGTGAAAACAACGAGAAGATGCGGCAGGAGTTCACCGCCAATGTCAGCCACGAGCTGAAAACGCCGCTGACGAGCATTTCCGGCTACGCAGAACTGATCGAGACCGGCATCGCGAAGCCCGCCGATGTGCCGGAGTTTGGCCGGAAGATCCATGTAGAAGCCAGCCGGATGATCCAACTGGTCAACGATATTCTGCAATTGTCCCATCTGGACAACGTCTCCGAAAGCCACGATTCGCCCCAGATGGAGACGGTCGATCTGCTGGACGTTGCCAAGGAATGCGTCGAACGCCAGAAGGTCAACGCGCAGAAGTCCTTCATCTCCCTGACCTACATCGGCGAAAGTGCCCCGATCCTTGGCAGCCGCAGCTTGCTGGATGAGTTGTGCCAGAACCTGTGCGACAACGCCATCCGCTACAATCACCCCGGTGGCAAGGTCCAGCTCATCACCGCGTGCGCGCGGGATGGCCACTGTTCCCTGACCGTGAAGGACAACGGCATCGGCATTCCAAAAGAAGCCCAGTCCAGCGTTTTTGAACGGTTCTACCGCGTGGACAAGAGCCGAAGCAAGGCGACCGGCGGCACCGGTCTGGGGCTGGCCATCGTCAAGCACATTGCCCGCATCCACAACGCCCGCATCAAGCTGGAAAGCGAAGTGGACGTCGGCACGACCATTACCGTGATCTTCGAGACCGCACACTGAACCCTTAAAATTCCAGCATTTCAACGCTTACCCGCACAGCCGGGTAGGCGTTTTTTGTTGTCAACCTCTCCCCGCTCCCCTGCTTCAGGGCCCGGACGGCCCCCAGATGCAGAAGGTCCAGCCCGTTTTCCCAGCAGCGGGCAAGGGTCTGGGTACAAAGTGCTTCCAGTTGGCGGCACTGCACCTCCGAAACAGGCGGAGTGCCCGCTTTCCGCTGGCCAGTCAGTGCCACCGCAAAGCCGTCCCCTTCTGCCTCTACCGACACCATGCAGCGCCGGAGCGTGATCGTGCTTTCTTCCAGCTCGAAGGAGACGGGCAGCTTCTCCTGCAAAAGCTGCGCCATGGCGGTTTCTTCCAAGGAAAGCGGCGCGCTTCCCTGCGCCGTCAGCAATCGGCTTTCTTTTGAAAGAGCCGCCGTTTCTTCTTCCAGCCGCACCACCGGGAGGATCATTTCCCCGGCGGCTTCGTACAAATGCGGCGCACCGGCTGCGTGATCTTCCGCGCACTGCAAAAGCGGCTCTGCCTGTTGCTGCAAGGGCGCTGTCTGCTCCACCAAAAACGCCCGCGCCGATAAGCGGCTGACCGGTTTTGTTTGTAGAAACTCCTGCACTTCCAGCAGTCCTGTTTGCGACGCAGCTTCGTCAAAGAGAAGGTATTCGCAGAGGCGGTAATTTGCAGTTTTTGGCAGAGCCTGTTCTGCCGTTTGGATGGCCCGCTCCAGCGTTTCGCCTTCAGCCGTACAGGCTCGGATCTCCGCCTCTGCATCCGAGGCATCGGCGGCGGCTTCCGGGAACTGATACAGCAAGCTCACCGTCCAGCCTTGTCCTCCCTGCCGGAGGAAAAGCGCCCGCACCATGCTCTTTTCCGTGGTCTCGGCCCGCAGAAAGGCCACGCACCAGAGGGCCAGCAAGCACCCGGCCATCCAGCGGGCGGTTCGTGAGGGATGTTTCATTCCGGCACCTCCTGTTCCCCGCAGCCAAATGCCCGGCAGAGCAGCACCTGCAGGGTGCACACCAGCATCCCGCACCGGAAGAGCGCCGCCGCAAGCCAAACGAGGAGAAAGGCCGCATCGAACCGCGCAATGCCTCCAATGCTCCCCGCCCGCAGCAATTCAAGGCCCTGCAAGCCATAGGCCGGGCCAAACACAGCCTCTCGGCCAAAGGCAAAGAGCGCCTGCACCAAAAGGGCCGCAAAAGGAAGAACCCAGTGCCTTTGAGGTTTCTGCCCATCGGTTTCAAAAAAGAGCGGAAGAGCAAAGAATTCCGCGTAAATCGGCAGCTGCATTGGTCCGGTCATTTCCGGTTCCGGAAACAGATTCTCCCAGTGGAGCTGGCCGCTCAGACTGAAAAAGCAGATAGCCGCCGCCAGAACCACAGCCCACCACAAAATTCCGGCACTTCGGGAAAAAACACCCGGTTCCAGCGTCCATCCGGCCCATAGCAGAAGCGGCAGGATACCGACCAGCGCCATAGACGAAAACTGCTCCCAGCAGAGCGTCTGTATCTGGCCCAGTGTTTCCGCCAGTTCCGCACCAAACCAGAGCGTCGCCAGCAGGCAGAAGAGCTTTGAGCAGAAGGTGTTTCCGGAAAAGGTGCCCTGTTCCACTTCTGCAAGAGCCAACAACCGCGAGATCACCGCCAGTGCCAAGGCCATCGGGAGTCCCTGCAACAGCAGCGCCCGCGCAGAGACTGCTTCGCTGGACAGGATGCACTGCCCCATCACGGTGGTCAGAACGCTGAGGGAAACGGCCGCACCGGAAAAGTTCAGCTTTCTCATGGCGCTTTCCTCCGTTTCTGCCAAATGGTAAAGGGGCGGGCTGACAGGGTGCGGTAGGTGCGCCGGGTCACGCCGTCCTGCGAGATCCCCGCCTTGGGGAACGGAAGCGGCGCGCAGTAGGGCACTCCCAGCGCTGAGACCCGTGTCAGCGCCAGCAATACCGCCAGCGCCGCCGTCACAAAGCCCACCGGCCCGGCGACACCCGCCGCCAGCAGGACCAAAAGCCGGAAGATCGTAGCCGCCTCGTACAGCGACGGTACCACGAACACTGCGATGGACGCCACTGCCGCGATCAGGATGACCGGGGTGCTCATCAAGCCGGTGGCGATGGCGGCGTCTCCGATGATGATGGCGGCCACTAAGCTGACCGAATGGCCCAGCGTCTGCGGCATCCTCAGCCCGGCCTCCCGGATGACTTCCAGCAGCAGGATGACAACTACCATCTCGGCAAACAGCGGCAGCGGGGTCGCCCGCTCCGCCGCTTCGATCTTAAAAAGCAGTTGCGGCGGCATCAGCTCCGGCAGATAGACCGCAAGGCAGACAAAGGCTCCCGGCAGAAAGATGCTCAGGTAGAACGCCCCATACTTTAGCACCCGCAGAAAGGATGCGAAAAAGGCGGGCTGGGCATAATCGTCAAGGCACTCAAAGTTTTCGCAGAAGAGGGTCGGCAGGATCATCGCCGACGGGCTTCCGTTGACTAGGATCAGAATTTTCCCCTCGCAGAGCTTTGCAGCGGCCACAGCAGGGCGCTCGGTGTAGCCCACAGGCGAAGCCGTCCGCACCCGGCATGGGAAAAGCCACGGCACGAAATAGCTGGAATCCAACAGCATCTGCGGCCGGGCGCGGCGAAGGGTCTCTTTCACTCGCTCGACGGCGGCGGGCGATGCCTTCCCCTTACAGTAACAGACCGCATACTCCGTTTTCATCTCGCAGTCCCCTTGCCGCACTTCCATGACCAACGCCTCGGTGCGGATGAGCCGCCGCAGCAAACTCAGGTTGACCCGCAGCAGATCGCAGAAGCCCTCCCGCGAACCCCGGATGTTCCCTTCCCCGGAGGGTTCTTCCACCGAACGATATTTCAGGCTTTGCACCGAAAAAGCGATCCCCTTGGCACAGCCGTCCAAAAGCAGCACCGCCATCCCAGCGGTCAGCCGCTGCATCAGGCTCTCCCAGTCCTCTACCGGGGCACTCTCGGCAGGAAGAGCCGAGTGCTCCCAGAGGAGTTGATATACCCGCTCACCGCCGGGCGCAGCCTGACCGGAGAGGAGAGGCGGTGTCTGGCGGCTGGCCGCGTCCAGCAGAAGTTCCCACAGGGACTCCAAGCTCGCCATCCCGTCAAAGAGCAAAATTGCGCCCCGGCAGCGGTACAACTCGATCCGCTTCGCATAAAAACCGGCGGAACTGCCCAATCTAGCGTTGAGCGCCGTGAGATTCGTTTCCAGATGTTCGGAAAGCTGCATGGTTCCATCCCCCTTTTGCCCTAGGGTGCCCGCAGCGGCGGCGGTTATTCCCGCAGGAGGTGTTCGCCTTTGAAATTACTGATCTTTCGCACGATTTTGATCTATCTCTGCGTCCTGTTTGCCATGCGGCTGATGGGCAAGCGGCAGTTGGGAGAATTGCAGCCGGAGGAGCTGGTCTCCACCATCCTCATCTCCAATCTGGCGTCCATCTCCATCGAAAGTGAGGAAGTCCCGGTGACCGCCAGCCTGATCCCGCTCTTCCTGATTGCGGCATTGGAGCTTCTGGGCTCGATTTTGAGCTTCCGGAGCCAGAAATTCTTCAACCTGATGTCCGGGCGGCCCAAGACCGTCATCCTGAACGGAGAGATTGACCAAGACGCCCTGCGCACTCTGCGGCTGACCACCGCCGACCTGATGGAGGCCCTGCGCGGCAAGGATGTCTTCGACCCACGGGATGTCTCCTACGCCGTCGTGGAGACGAACGGGAACCTTTCGGTGGCGCTCCGGCCCGAAAAGGAAACGACCACCCTCGCGGACCTCCGCCTGAACGCCGAACGAACACAGGCCACCATTCCCTTTGTGCTGGACGGGCAGATACTGGACGACAACCTCCACTGGTGCGGCAAGGACCGCACGTGGCTGGAGCGGACTGCCGAGGCAAACACCCTGCTGGTGGAAGAGATCCTGCTGCTCATCGGCAACGACACCGAGGACTATTTTCTTTTGAAAAAGCAGCCGCGCCGCCCGGCGGGAAAGGAGAAGCCATGAAACGCATCTACGCCTGTCTCGTCATCGTGGCGGCGCTGCTCATCATCGCCTTTTACAGCAGCTTCCGGGTGCAGCAATTCGCCGAGGAGATCTCGGAGGATCTGGACAACGCTGTGGAGGCCATCCGGGACGAAGATCTGACCGGTGCGCGGCAAGCCCTTGCCGAAGGGGCAGAGCTGTGCGACCGGATGCGGGAAGGGATGAACCACCTTCTCCGTACTGAGGACTTCACCGAGCTGGAAGCCGCCCTCCGCGCGGCGGACGGCCACTTGGAGTGGAATGCTCCGGAGGAAGCCTTCGGTGAGCTGCGCCGCGCACAGGTTCAGGTCGAAACGCTGGCGTGGCTGGCCCAGCGCATCATCTGAACGCAAAAAAGCGCACCGCCCACCCGCTTGGAAAGCCAACCGGAGGCAGTGCGCTTTTGCCTATTCAATGATCACTTGCTGCGGTTGCCCATCAGCTTTTTCAGTTCATTGAAAAAGCTTTCGACATCCGCAAACTGCTGGTAGACCGAGGCAAAGCGGACATAAGCCACTTCGTCGATCTTTTTCAGTTCCTGCATCGTCAGCTCTCCAATGCGGACGCTGGTCACCTCGCGGTCATAGGAGCTCATCAGGCTTTGCTCAATGCTGCTGACAGCACGCTCCAGCGTCTCGTAACTGACGGGGCGCTTGGCGCAGGCCCGCAGCATGGCGTTGAGCAGCTTCTGGCGGTCGAACGGCTCACGGGAGTTGTCTTTTTTGATGACGATGAGGGGCACCGTTTCCACTACCTCATAGGTGGTAAAGCGCATGTGGCAGCGCAGGCATTCCCGGCGGCGGCGAATGCGCTCTCCGTCTTCGGTCGGGCGGGAATCGATCACCTTGGATTCTTCATCCCCGCAATAAGGACATTTCATAGTAGTTCCTCCTGAATTCGGCCTTTTTCGCCGGAAATGGGAAATGGCTGTGGGCCATCAGTTCTTGTCCGCCTTTTTGCGCTCGCTCCAGACGACCCATGCGGAAGTGGAAACACAGAGCGAGGTGTACACACCGCTGATCATACCCATCATCAGCGGGAATGCAAAGGTGAAGATGCTGTCCAGGCCATACAGCTTGGAGATGATGCACATAACGCCCAGCGCCATTACCGTTGTCACCGTGGTGATGACGGTACGGCGGGCCGACTGGTTGACCGAGTGGTTGACCAGCTCTTCAAAGGTAGATTTCTTGCCCATCAGGCTGCGGTTTTCGCGGATACGGTCATAGACCACAACGGTATCGTTGATGGAGTAGCCCAGAATGGTCAGCATGGCGGCGATAAAGTTGCCGTCCAGCGGGGTGCGCAGGAGCACGAAGGTGCCGAACACCACCATCAGGTCGTTGAGCAGGGCCAGCACGGCCATCATGCCGCCCGTCAGGCCGCCGATCTTCTTGAAGCGGAACGCGATGTACAGCAGGATCAGCACCAGTGCAAACACCACAGCCACCAGACTCTTCTGGAGGAACTTGGTGCCCATTGCCGCGCTCACGTTGCTCAAAGAGAGCTGGGCAAAGGCATTGTCCGGGTACTGCTCGTTCAGAGAATCCAGCAGGTTCTGCACCTCGTCGGTGGTCACGGTCTCGGTGCCGGGCATCGAAATTTTCAGGGTCTGCTCCCCTGTCGCGACGTTCTCGCCGGTCTGCAGGGTCAGGCCGTTGCTGCCCAGCGCTTCGGAGGCGGTCTTCTGGACGGCAGACATCTCAAAGCTGTTCTCGTAGCTCAGAGTGATCATCGCACCGCCGGTGAACTCGGTGTCCAGATGGACGCCCAGCACCACAGCGCAGAGGACGATAGCTGCCATCAGGCAGGCGGAGAAGGTCAGGAAGCGCTTGCGCAGGCCGACGAAGTTGACCTGCTTCTTCTCTGCCTGGGTCTTGCCGGGAGCATCGGCACCGTAGAGGCGGGGGTCACGCAGAGCCTTGATAGCGGCAGCGCCCCGGATCATGGTACGGGTGGCGAAGATGCCGAACACGAAGTTGAGCAGCACGCCGGTGAGCAGCGTGTAACCGAAGGCGTAGATGGTGCCTGCGGTCGAGGGGCCGAAGGCGAAGAAGACGAAGTGCAGGGCCTTGGCGAAGAAGCCGTCAGACGGGCCGAAGGCACCCATCAGCACGATGGCGACGATGACGATGGTCACGTTGCCGTCGATGATGGGAGTCAGGCCGCGGGCGAAGCCGCTCTTGAGAGCGCCGTCGAGGCTCTTGCCGCTGCGCAGCTCTTCCTTGATGCGCTCGGCAGTGATGACGTTGGCGTCAACGCCCATGCCGATGGCAAGGATGATGCCGGCGATGCCGGGCAGGGTCAGGGTGAAGCTCTCAAACACCGGGAAGTAACCAGAGACGAAGGCCAGCGTAGCCGCCACCTGACCAGCCAGAGCGATGCAGGCCAGGAAGCCGGGCAGACGGTACAGAGCCGTCATCAGCACCACGATGAGGGCGAAGGCGATGACGCCGGCCAGCACCATGGCGCTCAGGCTGTTCTCGCCCAGACTCGGGCTGATGGTGGAGTAGCTGTCCACCGTCAGCGCAAAGGGCAGAGAGCCGGAGTTGATCTGGCGGGCCATCTTGATGACGTCCTCCTGCGTAAAGGGGCTCGACGCAGAACTGGTGATGATGGCTGAGCCGTCGGTGATGGCGGCGTTGACGCTGGCGGTGCTGACGTTCTCGTCATCCAGCCAGATGCTGATGCTGCCGCCGTTCTGGTACAGACGGGTGGTGGCGTCGCCGAATGCCTTGGCACCCTCGTCAGTAAACTTCAGCGCCACATAGTACTCGGAGCTGCTGCCGTTGACAGGGCCGTACTGGGCAGCAGCACTCTCCACCATCGAACCGTCAAGGACCAGCGCACCGTCTGCGCTGCTTCCCTCCCGGAAGGTCAGGTAGGCGGTGGTGCCGATCTCCTCAATGGCGGCTTCGGGGTCGAACTCGGTCTCGCCCGACTGCCACGGGAACTCGAGGATGAGGCTGTCGGAGTTATTGTCCACATACAGCTCATAGTCGGTCACGTTGAGGGCGACCAGACGGTTCTCGATGACCAGCTGAGCTGCCTCGAGCTGGTCGTCGGTGGCGTCGTAGCCGTCAGAGGGGACGAAGGTGACGTTGACGCCGCCCTTGATGTCCACACCGAAGCGGATGTCTTTCGCGCCCTTGATGTAGGTGGTGGTCACATCACCGTACTTGACTGCGACGCCAAAGAATGCCGTATAGACGAACGCCGCGATCAAAAGCACAGTGAGGACAAGTTGCCATGCTTTGCCTTTAGTTTTCATATGAATCGGGAAACCTCCAAATATAATAAGAAGCTGTTTTCATAACCATTGCACACCGCCTGAACTGCCTTTTGGCGCACTCTGGCTATGAAAACAACTTCCAAATCCCCGCTGCGCCGTCAGAACGACAGCACAGCGGGGATCTTGTGCGATGAATCAGTCTTTCTCAGCCAGCAGTTTCTCGACTGCGGCCAGACGGACGCAGACACAGAGCAGGTCGGACGCAGTCTCCACTTCGTCCAGGCTGGGATAAGTGGGCGCGATGCGCAGATGGGCATCGTCCGGGTCCTTGTGATAGGGGTAAGCGGAACCTGCGCCGGTGAGGGTCAGGCCGCAGTCCTTGCACAGCTGGGCCACACGCTTGGCGCAGCCGGGCATGACGTAGAGGCTGATGAAGTAGCCGCCCTTGGGGTTCGTCCAGTGGGCGATGTCTCCGCAGGGAGTCAGCTCCTCGTTGAAGGCCGTCTTGACGGCATCAAAGCAGGGTACCAGACGGCGGCGGTGCTTTGCCATGTGGGCCAGAACGCCTTCCTTGTTCTTGAGGAAGCGGACATGGCGCAGCTGGTTCATCTTATCATAGCTGATGATCATGACCGAGAAGCGCTTGCAGATGTACTTCATCATAGCTTCGCTGCAGGCCAGCGCAGAAACGCCTGCGCCCGGGAAGGTGATCTTGCTGGTAGAGGTGAACATGAAGACGCGGTCCTCAGTGCCGTACTTCTTGCACTCGTTCAGCAGGACAGGAGTCTCGATGATCTCGTCCGTCAGGTGGTGGACGATGTAAGCCTCATCCCAGAAAATTTTGAAGTCGGGAGCAGCGGTCTTCATCTTGGCGAAGCGGTCGATGGTCTCGTCGCTGTAGGTGTAGCCGTCGGGGTTGGAATACTGAGGCACACACCAGATGCCCTTGATGGTATCATCCTCAGCTACCAGCTTCTCAACAACGTCCATATCAGGGCCGGTCGGGGTCATGGGAACGCTGATGAGCTCGAAGCCGAATTCCTCGGTGATGGCGAAGTGGCGGTCATAGCCGGGTACCGGGCAGAGGAACTTGCGCTTCTCTACCTGAGACCAGGGACAGGGAGACTCGGGGAAGCCGAAGCAATAGCCCATAGAGATGAGGTTGTACATGATCTGCAGGCTGGAGTTGCCGCCCACAAAGACTTCCTCAGGCTTGACACCCATCACATCGCCGAACAGCTCACGGGCCTCGTGCAGACCCTCAAGGTCGCCGTAGTTGCGGGCATCGGTGCCGGCGTCGGTGGTGTAATCGGTCATCTGCAGCAGACCCATTGCCAGGTCCATCTGGTGAGGGCCGGGCTTGCCGCGGGCCATATTCAGCTTCAGGCCCATTGCCTGAAATTTCTTGTACTTTTCTTCCAGAGCTGCCTTCTCAGCAGTCAGTTCGTCGCGGGTCATCTCAAAATAATTTGCCATAACACACACTCCTTTATCGTACTTTCTGTTTCCCACAAAATGTCCGGCGCTGCCATCCGCAGAGCAGTCCCATGCCAGTGGGCCGTCCCGGTATTCTCCTTGCAATTCCAGACTTTTATAGTTTACTACAATTTGGTCTCGGAAACAAGTCAGATGGCACAAAAAAGCCCCGCCAAAAAGCAAAAAGCTTTCAGCGGGGCTGCTCTTCCCTGCTGTGCGCTGACGCTCAGCTCAGGGAAGTCTGACTCTTATAGCGCTTGCGCACCGCACCGTACTCCATGTGCGCTTCGCCGCCCTCCACGGTGTCCTCGTCGATGGTGACGCGGATGATGGTGGGGTCGTTCGGCACATCGTACATGATGGGCATGAGGATGTTCTCCATCACGCTGCGCAGGCCGCGGGCGCCGGTCTTGCGCTCAATGGTCTTGCGGGCGATGGCATGGAGAGCCTCGTCGGTGATGTCCAGCTCCACATTGTCCATCGACAGCAGTTCTTTATACTGCTTGACCAGACTGTTGCGAGGCTCCTTCAGCACGCGCACCAGTGCATCCTCGTCCAGGTCGTCCAGCACGGTGATGACCGGCAGACGGCCGATAAGCTCGGGGATGAGGCCGAACTTGACGAGGTCGTGGGGTTCGACCTTCCGCAGCAGGGCCTTTTCAGCCTCGCTGGAGTTATCCTTCAGCGCACTGCCAAAGCCCAGTGCGGACTTGTCGGTGCGGCGGAGGATATACTTATCCAGACCGTCGAACGCACCGCCGCAGATGAAGAGGATGTTGGTGGTGTCGATTTGGATGAACTCCTGCTGGGGGTGCTTGCGGCCGCCCTGCGGCGGGACATTGCTGACCGTGCCTTCCAAGATCTTCAGCAGCGCCTGCTGCACGCCCTCACCGCCCACATCGCGGGTGATGGAGGGATTCTCACTCTTGCGGGTGATCTTGTCGATCTCATCAATATAGATGATGCCGATCTGAGCTTTCTGGACGTCGAAGTC
>OJLA01000211.1_pt1 | contig 54236 bp, 50 predicted proteins | sample 1596611 | NCBI WGS metagenome assembly OJLA01 (sample SAMEA4350168, study PRJEB24818) | metagenome | biome: human; feature: gut; material: faeces | place: Denmark | collected 2013-09
TTCGTTTTGTGCTTAGATCGTTTTTTTTTTTTCAAGCAGAAGACGGCATACGAGATCTAGTACGGTCTCGTGGGCTCGGAGATGTGGATAAGCGACAGGGCGGATGCACTCGGTCTTGCGCGGCAGAATTTCCACCAGCCAGCCTTCCTCTTCGCCCTGCCCCGGCGTAAAGCGCACCGCATCCCCCACAAGGGGCGACAGGCGCTGATGACGGAATTTCTTCGGGCAGCGGAGCGTGTACTCCTGCCCGTCCGCATCCGCTGCGACATAAAAGCCGCCGAAGAAGCGCACAAGCACGCCCTGATGCAGTTCCGCCTGCAATTCCTGCGTCATTTCTGGTTCTCTCATTCCATATTCACCTGCTGCTGATAGGCAAATTCGCCGTCGCAATAGACGCGGTAGGTGTACATGCCCGGCTCATTGCCGCACAGCTCAACCTCCGGCTCGCGGCTGGCGTTGGCGGGGAAATCCCCCTCGTACGCCGTGTACTCCACGCCGCTTTCCACCAGCGTCACACGGACGTGCATCATGCTTTCCGTCTGCGGCAGGGACAAAAGCACCTTTGCCCGCGCCATCATCGACGGTACGCGGTAGAGCGTCAGCGACACTTTCGCGGAGGCAATCACCTCGCTGCCGCCCGACGGCGACTGCTGGGCAACCAGCCCGTGCATCGTCGTGTCATCCGTCTCCAAGAAAGTGATGTTCTGGTTCAGCGACAATCCCGATGCCGCAATCAGCTCCTGCGCATCCGCCAGATGCCGCCCGTACACATTCGGCACAACCGCCATCCCGCCGGACACCGACACACTCACCGCGTCGCCTGACATGCACACGCTGCCTTCTTCCGGGCTTTGGCTGATGATGCGCCCCGCCGGAACCGTCGCGCTGACCACATACTCGACAATCGTCAGCGTCAGCCCATAGGGAGATAGCGTCGTAATCGCGTCCGAGACGGTCAAATTCGTAATTTTCGGCACGGTCTGGGTGGATGGCCCCTTCGATACGGTCAGGACGACCACGTCATTCTTGCGCAGGGTCGTCCCCTCCTGCGGCGCTTGCAGGATGACCTCGCCCGCCTTGATGGTCGGGTGATTGATTTCCATGATTTCCGGGCGCAGTCCGGCGCGCTGAATCTGCCGCTGCGCCGCTGAGACATCCCTGCCAATGTACTCATCAACCACTGCGCTGTTGACCACGCGCTCGTAAATCGCCTTCGTGCCGACGAACAGCCCGTAGCAGACAACCAGTGACATCAGCAGTGTAATCACCCACCAGCTGGCGGGGTGCTTTTTACGCACCATGCGTCTGCTGGGCTGGCGGCGTGCAGGCTGCATTCCGCCGCTCTCGCCGTCCCCCGGAAGCCTGCCATCAACGATGCGCGGCTCCATCTCTCCCACCTGCCCGCTGATGGCGTGGCGAAGATCCCTCGCCATATCCCACGCGGACTGATAGCGGTACGCCGGATTTTTGTCCATTGCCTTCATGCAGACGTGGCACACCGCGTCCGACGTTTCCGGCGCGTACTGCTGAATCGGCACAGGCGTATTGTGGATGTGCTGCATCGCAATGGCGACGGGGTTATTGCTGTCAAACGGCACACGCCCGGTGAGCATCTCGTAGAGCGTCACGCCGACGCTGTAAATATCGCTCGTGACCCCTGCTTCCTTGCCCGACGCCTGTTCGGGGCTGAAGTAGTGCACCGACCCCATGACGGAATCGCCCTTAGCAAGCGTATTCTTGTTTGCCATGCGCGCGATGCCGAAATCCGCCACCTTCACATGTCCGTCGGACTGCATGAGGATATTCTGCGGCTTAATGTCACGGTGGATGATGCCGTTGGAATGTGCGTGCTGGAGCGCAGAGAGAATGCGGATGGTAATCTGCACTGCCGATGTTTCGCTCAGCCGCCCTTTTTCGCGGATGACGTCCTTGAGCGTCTGCCCCTCGACGTACTCCATGATGAGGTAGCGGTTGCCGCTGGAATCCATGCCGACATCCAGCAGGTTGACGATGTTGTGGTGCGTCATTTTCGACGCGGCTTCCGCCTCCCGCTGAAAGCGCGCGACGTACTCCGCATCCTGATTGTACTCCGGTTTAAGAACTTTGACGGCGACGAAATGCTGTGTATTGAGGTCGGTCGCGCGGTAAACCACCGCCATGCCGCCCACGCCGATCTGCTGATCAATGCGGTAGCGGCCGGCGAGGATGCGGCCAGGCTGAATCAACGCATTCATGCCGGTTCCTCCCCGTCATGCACGATGACGAGCGTCACGTTGTCGCGTCCGCCCGCATCCAGTGCGGCTTTGAGCAGCACATCCGCCGCCTTTTCCGGCGCATACTGGCGCAGCGCATCGCGCATTTGGCGGTCATCCACCAAGCCGTGCAGACCATCGGAGCAGGCAAGCCACAGGTCGCCCTTGCGGCGCTCCTCCACCACCACGTCCACCTCCACCGATTCATCCGTGCCAATCGCACGGGTGATGATGTTGCGCATCGGGTGATTCTGCGCCTCTTCCTCCGTCAGCACGCCTTCGCGCACCAGCTGCTCCACCAGCGAGTGGTCAAGCGTCATCTGCTTGAACTCGCCGTCGCGCAGCAGATACACACGGCTGTCCCCCACATGACCGATGTATACGAAATTGTCGCTCATCCAGAGGACGGAGAGCGTCGTGCCCATGCCGGTCAGTGCGTCGTCATGCTCCTGCTGATGGTAGATTTGGCGGTTGACCTCCTCAATCGCGCCGGAGAGCGCCGCGACCGATGGCGTTTTCCCTTCCAACTCCCGCAGCAGGTCGTCGCGCGCACTGGTGGACGCTACTTCGCCGCCCTTGTGGCCGCCCATGCCGTCCGCCACCCCGTACAAGCGCAGCTTCTCCGACACAATAGGCGCATCCTGATTGTTTGCGCGCACTTTGCCCACGTCCGTGCGGAAGGCGCTGAGAATCCCGGCGGGCAGATTCTCTTCCTCCTTGGACTTCGGCTGTTCCGGACTGCGGTGAACGAAGAAATCATTCAGCGAGCTCTGGCTCTCCTTGCTGAAACGGATTTTGCGGCTCATGCTTCTTCTCCCTGCGGGTCGTGTAGAGTAGTAAGTGTCTTGCGGCGCAGCTGGCCGCACGCGCCCTCAATATCGTCGCCCATTTCGCGGCGGCGGGTCGCGGAAATGTGCAGTTCCTCCAGCTTGTGCAGGAAGCGCTGCACGGTCTGTTCGTTCACGCCCTTCAAGTGGCGCTCTTCCACGGCGTTGAGCGGAATCAGGTTGACATGGCACTGCATTCCGCGCAGCCGGCTCGCCAGTTCAATCGCGTGCTTTTCCTCGCAGTTTACGCCGCCCACCAGTGCGTACTCGAAGATGACGCGCCGCCCGGTCTTGTCGATGTAATTCCGGCAAGCGGCAAGCAGCTCGTCCATCGGGTAGGCGTTGGCGACGGGCATGGTCTGGCGGCGAATCTCGTCGTTCGGCGCATGGAGCGACACCGACAGCGTCACCGGCAGGTTCTCCTCCGCGAACTGGTACATCTTCGGCACCAGCCCGCAGGTGGAGAGGCTCACATTGCGCAAGCCGATATTCACGCCGTCTTCCTCGCGCAGCAGGCGCAGGAATCGGCAGACGTTGTCGTAGTTGTCCAGCGGTTCGCCGCTGCCCATCAGCACGATGTTGTGGACGCGGTCTTTGCCGTCCAGATACCGGTTCGCCGCCAGCACTTCGCCCAGCATCTCCCCCGCCGTCAGCGAGCGGACGCACCCTTCCAGCGTGCTGGCGCAGAACTTGCACCCCATGCGGCAGCCGACCTGCGTCGAGATGCACAGCGTATAGCCGTGGTGGTAGTGCATCAGCACACCCTCGACGCAGTTGCCATCCTTCAAACCAAAGAGGAATTTCACCGTATCGTCAATCTGGCTTTTCCGCTCGTCAATGATGCTGACCGGCTGCGCCACAGCGATTTCCTTCAGCTGCGCGCGCATCGCCGCCGGCAGATTCGTCATCGCGTCAAAATCCGCGCCCTGATGAATCCAGCGGAAAATCTGCTTGCCGCGAAAAGCGGGCATTCCCTGCGCCTTGCACCAGTCGGACAGCTCCTGCGGCGTCATGCCTGTCAGTTCGGTCATGCCTTTTTCCTCCGCATCCGGCACATATAGAAGCCCTCGATGCCGTCGCGCTGCGGCAGGAGCTGCAAGCCGGTCGTTTCATACTGGCGCACGGAAGCCGGAATCCTCTCCGGCAGCGGCAGCAGCTCAAATTCCGGGTGACGCGCGAGGAACTTCTCCGCCTGACGCACGTTTTCGTCCTTCAGCACCGAGCAGGTGGAGTATACCAGCGTGCCGCCCTTCTTCACATACGGGCAGACCGCGTCCAGCAGATTGCTTTGCAGCTGCACCAGCTCATCGACGCTCTGTGCCGTCACGCGGTATTTCACGTCCGGCTTTTCGCTCATCACGCCAAGCCCCGAACACGGCGCATCCAGCAGCACAATGTCCATCGTGCCGTCCAGCTCTTCGCGGTGCTTGAGGGCGTCGCGCGTCATCGGGCGCACGTTTTCAAGCCCCAGACGCTGCACCTGCGCGGCAATCAAATCCGCCCGGTGCGGATGCAGCTCCCACGCCTGCACGCGCCCCGTGCCCTGCATCATTTCCGCCATCAGGCAGCTCTTGCCGCCCGGCGCGGCGCACGCATCCAGAATCTGCATTCCGTTCTTCGGCGCAGCGGCGAGGCAGACCATCATGCTGCTTTCGCTCTGGATGGAGAACTTGCCGCCGACGAAGCCCGCGTCATGCGCGATTTCCGCCATGTTGCGGATGCGCCACGAGAAGGGCAGCATCCCCTTTTCCTTTTCCCAGACCTTGCTGCCGAGGAACTGCTCAAAAGCGGCTTCGTCCATCTTCATCAGGTTCGGGCGGATGGTGATGGCCGCGTTCGGCTGATGGAAGCCCATGAGCTTCTCCGCGTCCTCGCCCCAGTCAGCCATCAAGCGCTCCACGAGCCATTCCGGCACGCTGTACCGAATGGACAGCGCCTTGACGGGCTCCGTTTCCATGTCCGGATACTTGATTTCGTCCTTCTGCCGCACGAGGTTGCGCAGGATGCCGTTGCACACGCCTGCCAGTCCCTCCATGCCAAGCTCCTTGCACAGCGCGACCGACGTGTTGCACGCTGCGCTTTCCGGGATGCGGTCTTCCAGCAGAATCTGGCACGCCCCCAGCCGCAGCACGTTGCGCAGCTTGATGTCCGTGTCGGGCTTCGCCATCAGCGAATTGAGCGCGTAGTCGAGCGTCAGCAGGTGCTCCAGCGTGTCGTACACCAGCCGTGCCGCCAGACGGCGGTCAACCAGCGGCAGCGTGCACTTGTTCAGCTTCTCGTCCAGCACGAGGGAGGCATACGCGTCGTTCTCCGTCACCGCGCGGATGACTTCGAGCGCGAGACGGCGCGCAGGCAGACCGTCGCTGCCTTCCACCTTCGGGGCAGCCGGTTTTGCCGGATAGGGACGGCGTTCCCCATTGCCGCCACCGTAGGGGCGCTTTTCTCCGGAACGGAATCCCGATTTTCCACCAAAGGGCGGCTTTTTGTCCCCATACGGGCGTTTTTCCCCACCGAAGCCCGATTTTGCCGGGCGTTTGTCGCCATCATTGGGCTTGTCCCCACGGAAGGCGCGCTTTTCGCCGTTATACGCGGGCTTATCCCCACCGAAGGCGCGCTTTTCGCCGTTGTATGCGGGCTTATCGCCACCAAAGGAACGCTTTTCGCCGTTGTATGCGGGCTTATTTCCACCAAAGGAGCGTTTTTTGCCGTTATACGCAGGCTTGTCCCCACCAAAAGAGCGTTTCTCGCCGCCAAACGCAGGCTTGCTGCCACCGAAGGAGCGCTTCTCTCCGCTGAGCGGCTTCTTGCCGCCGAAATTTTTGCCGCCAGTGCGGTTCCCGCTCATGCGATTGCCACCCGCGGGACGCTTCTGTCCGCCGTTGTTTGCGCGGAAATTGCCGCTGCCCTGTCGATTCTCGTCACTCATTTTCCGTATCCTCTTTCAACATTGTTCCAGCGGCCATTGCGTGACCGCGCAGATAATCCCGTGCATCCATCGGCTTCCCGCCGGGCACTTGCAGCTGGCGGACGCGCACAGCGTTCTTCCCCGCCGCGACAATCAGCCCTTCCTTGCCATCCGCCGCAAGGACTTCGCCGGGCTGACCGCTCATGTCCGCAACTTCGGCGCGCAGCAGCTTCCACGTTCCGCCGGGGGCAGCGCTTGTGCAGCCGGGCCACGGGTTCAGGCCGTGAATCCGATGCACAATGTCCGCCGCGTCCTGCGTCCAGTCGATAACGCCCATGTCCTTTTCGAGCTTGGGGTCGTAGGTCATTTGGCTTTCGTCCTGCGGAATGCGCTCAAGCGTCCCATTTTCGAGGGCTTTAAGCGTCTCAATCAGCAGCTTCGCGCCGATTTCGCTCAGGCGCGCCGTCAGTTCGCCGCACGTTTCGGCGGGGTCAATCGGCGTTTCAGCTTTGAGGAGCATATCGCCGTTGTCGATGCCGCGCGCGGTCATCATGGTGGTCACACCGGTGGTCTTGTCGCCCTGCACCATTGCCCACGCAATCGGCGCAGAGCCGCGGTGCTTGGGCAGGAGCGACGCATGGACGTTAATCGTCCCCAGCGGCGGAATATCGAGGATTTTCTGCGAGAGAATCTGCCCGAACGCCGCCGTGACGCACAAATCGGGGTGGAGATTCAGCAAATCTTCATACCCATCCCGGCTGATACGCTCCGGCTGGAGGACAGGGATGCCCTGTTGGATGGCGTACTCCTTGACGGGGGACATGGCGAGCTTCTTGCCGCGCCCCTTGGGGCGGTCGGGCTGCGTGACCACGCCGACGACCGAATATCCGCCCTCCACCAAGGCTTTGAGGGACGGCACGGCAAAATCCGGCGTACCCATAAACACGATTCTCACTGGTTGTCGTCCTCCGGGATATGCCCCTCGATTTCCTCCGGCGTCAGCTCGCGATCCATCACGTCGATGTACAGCTTGCCGTCCAGGTGATCCAGCTCGTGGCAGACCGCGCGTGCGAACAGCCCCTCGACCGTCTTTTCGCAATGCACGCCGTCGCGATTCTGGTACTGCACGGTGACTTTACGCGGGCGGGTAACGACCGCCTGACGTCCCGGCAGCGACAGGCAGCCTTCGCGACCGCACTGCTCGCCCTCGCGCATGGTGATGACGGGGTTGATGAGTTCCAGCAGCCCGTCCCCCTGATCACCCACATCAATCACGACCACGCGGCGCAGCACCCCGACCTGCGGCGCCGCCAGCCCGACGCCCTCCGCCTTATACATCGTGTCCGCCATATCCTTCAGCAGGATTTTCAGCCGCAAATCAAACTTCTCCTGCTTCCGGCACTCCTGCCGCAAGCAATCATCGCCAATCTTCACAATCTTCCGAATCGCCATAAGTTACAATGCTCCTTCCTATAAAAGGGGAACCGAAGGGGCTTCGCCCCTTGACCCCACCAGAGGCTCTGCCTCTGGACTCCGCGAAGGGTCTTCGACCCTCTCGACACCCTTTTCGCGATTGAGTTGGTCGCATCTGCATACTGCTTCCGCGTGTTTATCCACAGGATACCCACACAATTCACGCGATTTCAGGGAAATAAAACCACATTTACATCATGGTCGTGGGGTTGTACTCAAAGTACACCTCCGCGCCCTCCTGCTTCTCCCGCGCCAGCTCGCTCAATGCCGCGGCGAACTGCTCCGTCTCCGGATGCACCAGCAGCTTCATCAGCACATGCCAGCGCGTTTTTCCGCGCAAAACCGTGATGCTCGGCTGGTCAAGCCGCACCATCAGCGCTCGCTTCTTCCACTGCGGATGCGCGTTAAGCAGCTCCTCGCACCGCGCATGAAGCATTGTCGCAACTTCTCGCGCCTTCTGCGGCGAATTGCTCTCCACCAGCAGGCGCGCCAGAATCGTGAACGGCGGATACAGCCCCGTCCGCCGGCGATCGAACTCCAGCTCAAAGAACGCGCGGTAGTCCTGCGCGGCAGCGGTCTGAATCACCTCATCCTCCGGCTTGTACGTCTGGATGATGACCTGCCCCGGCAGTGTGCCGCGTCCGGCGCGCCCGGCGACCTGCGTCAGCAGCTGGAATGTCCGCTCCCGCGCGCGGTAGTCGGGCAAATTCAGCGTCATATCCGCCGCAATCACGCCCACCAGCGTTACCTTCGGGAAATCCAGCCCCTTGGCAATCATTTGCGTGCCGACGAGCAGCTTTGCGCGCCCGGAGCGGAACTCATCAAGCAGCTTTGCGTGACCATCCTTGCCGGAGGTCGTGTCAATATCCATGCGGATGACGTTTTCCTGTGGGAAGAGTTTCTTCAATTCTTCCTCGATTTTCTGCGTCCCCGCGCCGAAATAGCGGATGTACTTGCTGCCGCATTTCGGGCAGGTGTTCGGCGGCAGCGCGGCGAATCCGCAGTAGTGGCAGTGGAGTTTCGCCTCAGTCTGCCCGCTGCCCACGACGTGGTAGGTCATGGCGACATCGCAGTTCGGGCATTTGACGACATAACCGCAGCTTCGGCAGCTGACAAAGCTGTTGTACCCGCGCCGATTCATCAGCAGCATGGCCTGTTCGCCGCGTGCGACGCAGTTCTTGAGTGCCGCGACCAATTGCCCGGAAAATACGCTTCGGTTGCCGTTCTCCATCTCCTTGCGCATGTCCACCAGCATGACCTGCGGCATCGGGCGGTTGCCGACACGGCAGGGCATTTCAAGCAGCACATAATCCCCGCGCCGTGCCCTGGCGAAGGACAGAATGCTGGGCGTAGCGGAGGCAAGCAGAAGCGTCGCGTGCTCATTTTCGCATCGGCGGATGGCAACTTCGCGTGCGTCATATCGCGGATGACGGTCGGAGATGTACGTCGATTCGTGCTCCTCATCCACGACAATCAGCCCCAAATTCCCGCACGGCGCGAACACCGCCGACCGTGCGCCGATGACGACCCGCGCGTCGCCGCGCCGGATGCGCCGCCACTCATCAAAGCGCTCGCCCGCGCTGAGCCGCGAGTGCAGCACCGCCGCAACCGCCCCGAACCGCGCCCGAAACCACATGACCATTTGCGGCGTGAGAGCGATTTCCGGCACGAGAATCATGGCGGATTTCCCCTGCACGAGCGTCTGGCGCACGAGGCGGATGAACACCTCGGTTTTGCCGCTGCCCGTCACACCGTGGAGCAGGTATTTCCCCTGTCCACTGCGCAAATCCGGCAGCATGACAGACAGCGCTTCCTCCTGCCCCGGCGTGAGGGGCGGGTCAGGGACGGCGGTGTCCGGCGTATTGCCGCCCGGCCGGCGCAGCACTTCTTCTTCCCGCAGGGCAATTAGGCCCGCTGCTTCTATCTGGCGCAGCGCTTGCAGCGGTTCGCGGACAAGCAGCTTCAATTCCTCCACCGGGTGCGTCCGCCCGTCGGATAAGACCGTCAGCAGCAGACGCCGTTTCGGCGAGCGTTTCTCCGCCAGTGCCGCCGCTTCCAGCATTTCGCGTGGCTTCGCGGCCTGCGCGACCGTCTGCGTTTTCACCTGAATGCGTCCACCGCGCATTTGGGCAGGCAGCATCAGCCGCAGCGTTTCCGCCAGTGGGCAATGCACATCGTCCGCCATCTGCTGGGCGAGCGTCAGCAGCGTGGGGCAGATAGCGGCATAATCCTCCAGCGGGCGGAGGATATCGCGGAGCTTTTCCGGCGGCACGTCCGTCTCCTGCGTCAGGGAGAGGACGACCCCCTCCTTGCGCATCCGCCCGAACGGAACTTCCACGCGCTGTCCGGCGGTGAGCGTCATGCCGTCCGGAATGCGGTAGGTAAACGTGTGCGCGACGTTCTCATGCACAATGTCCACAATTACCTGTGCGTACAGGACACTCACCCCTTTCTCACGAAATGCGCTAATATACCATTGTTCATTATACATCGGAATGCCGAAGGGGTCAAGGAAAAAAGGCATGTTTCTGCGATTTCCCAAAACGAAAAAAGCGGTCACGCGACCGCTTTTCAATGCGCAATGATTTCTCAAATTGCTAATTACTCCTCGCATTTTCCGTGAATCACATGGATGGCGACGATGACGACCCCCGCCAGCATTTCCGCAACGGACATCCCCATCAGCACACCCGAAAAGAATTCCTTGACATGGCTGCCGCCGACCAGCGCAGACAATGCGTTGCTCGCGATGCCCAGCAGAATCAGCAGAACGCCGTAGAGAATATGCTGCTCGTAGACCGTCCGCTGCATCCGGCGCAGCAGGTCAAGCATCTGCGCGTCGTGCGTCAGCTGCATTTCTTCCTTCTGCGGCGAATCCTTGCCGTTGAGCAGTTCCGGCAGGGTGATACCCAGCGCCGCGCAGAGCGCTTCCACCGCATCAGCATCGGGCAGACGTTTGCCCGTTTCCCAGCGCATCAAGGATTTCTGCGATACGCCAATTTTCTGCGCCAGCTGCTCCTGCGTCATGCCTTGCGCAGTGCGCTTGCCTGCGATATACTGACCAATTGCCGCCTGATTCATAAGCACACTTCCTTTGATAGCCGCACCCCTCATGGAGTACTTTCCGTATCATAGCACGACTTTGTAACGAATGTCGGAAGTGTTTGTAAATATTTTGTGAACAATAATTGCGTCGAAACTGTTGCAAAAAGAACCTGTTCAAGCAGGCGAAAATGTGCTATAATAAGGCATAATCAACCATACTGGAGGTGTTTCTGCGTGGCACACAAGCCTGTATTGTATATTGTGATTCCCTGCTACAACGAAGAAAGCGTACTGCCGATTACCAGCGGCATGTTCCGCGACAAGGTGCGTCAGCTCGCAGACGCGGGGAAAATCAGCGACGAGAGCCGCATTCTGTTCGTCAACGACGGCAGCAAGGACAAGACGTGGGAGATTATCACGGCGCTGTCCGCGAAAGACCCGTGCTTCCAAGGCATTGCGCAGAGCCGCAACCGAGGGCACCAAAGGGCGGTCTGGGCAGGGCTGATGGAGGCGAAAGACCGCTGCGACATCACCATCAGCATCGACTGCGACGGGCAGGACGATATCAACGCCATGGACGCGATGGTGGATGCGTACCTTGACGGCTGCGAAATCGTCTACGGCGTGCGCTCCAAGCGTGATACCGACACGTTCTTCAAGCGCTTCACGGCGGAAGGCTTCTACAAGCTGCTCAGCGCAATGGGCGCGGAGGTTGTCTTTAATCACGCGGATTATCGCCTGATTTCCAGCCGTGCCCTGCAGGAATTGGCGAAATTCCGTGAAGTAAACCTGTATCTGCGCGGGATGGTTCCGCTGGTCGGGTTCAAGTCCACCAGCGTCTCTTACGAGCGCCACGAGCGCATTGCGGGCGAAAGCCACTATCCGCTGAAGAAGATGCTGGGGCTGGCGTTCGACGGCATCACAAGCCTATCGGTCAAACCGATTCGCATGGTGTTCTTCGCCGGGCTGTTTATCACGATTCTGTCATTTATCGGCATTATCTGGGCGGTGATTGCCGCGATTGCCGGGCATTCGGTGGCTGGCTGGGCGTCGCTGGCTTGTCTGGTATGCTTCGTTGGCGGGATGCAGTGCCTGTTTCTCGGTATCATCGGGGAATACATCGGCAAAATCTACTTGGAAGTCAAGCAGCGTCCGCGGTATATTATTTCGGAACGCACAGCGGAGATGGATGAGAAGAAGGAGTAACGGCACACCCACTAATCGCATTTTCGATAAAATCCAAGTAACATGGGTGTGCGTGCGAAGGAGTCCGGAGGGCGACCGCAAAGCCCTCTGGTCGCCTCCGCAGAGGCGAAACCCCTGCCGCGATAAAGAAGTACCAATAGTACCACTATAAAAGGAAAAAGGAGAACACAACACACATGCTCTATGAAGGCAAAATCTGGCTTGGAACGGGTGAACATCCCGTCTGCCTGCTGCCGCAGATGGCAAACCGCCATGGTCTCATTGCCGGGGCGACCGGCACGGGCAAAACCGTCTCCCTCAAGGTGCTGGCAGAGGGATTTTCGGACATGGGCGTGCCCGTGTTCCTCGCGGACATCAAGGGCGATCTCGCCGGGATGGTGCAGCCCGGCACACACAGCGACAATATCGCCAATCGCCTGACGCAGTGCGGCGTGCCGACGTTCGAGTACCGCACGTTCCCGACCGTGTTCTGGGACGTGTTCGGCAAAGAGGGGCATCCCGTCCGCACGACCGTGAGCGAAATGGGGCCGACGCTGCTCGCGCGGCTGATGAACCTCAACGACACGCAGGCAGGCGTGCTGAGCATCCTCTTCCGCGTCGCGGATGACGAGAACATGCTCCTGCTCGACCTCAAGGACTTGAAGGCCATGCTTGCCTACGTCGGTGAGCACGCCAAGGAGTACACGCTCGATTACGGCAACGTGTCCATGGCATCTGTCGGTGCGATTCAGCGCGCCGTCGCCATGCTGGAGGACGAGGGCGGCAATGCGTTCTTCGGCGAACCCGCGCTGAACATCGCCGACTGGATGCAGCTTGATGAAAGCGGGCGCGGCGTTATCAACATCCTCGCGGCGGACGTGCTCTACCGCAAGCCCCGGCTGTACTCGACCTTCCTGCTGTGGATGCTTTCGGAGCTGTACGAGCTGCTGCCCGAATGCGGCGATTTGGACAAGCCGCGCATGGTGTTCTTCTTCGACGAGGCGCACCTGCTCTTCGACGACTGCCCCAAGGCGCTGCTGGAAACGCTGGAGCAGGTCGTCCGGCTGATTCGCTCCAAGGGCGTCGGCGTGTATTTCGTCACCCAGAACCCCTGCGACATTCCCATGAGCATTCTGGGGCAGCTCGGCAACCGCGTCCAGCACGCCCTGCGCGCCTACACGCCGCTTGACCAGAAGGCCGTCCGCACCGCTGCGATGACCTTCCGCGCGAATCCCACGTTCGACACGGCAGAAGCCATCACCACGCTCAAAACAGGCGAAGCGCTGGTTTCCTTCCTCGATGCGGACGGTGCGCCGAGCGTCGTCGAGCGCGCGACCATCCTTCCCCCGCAGAGCGCCATGAACGCCATCGACGGCGATGTGCGGCAGGAGTGCATCGAGACCAGTCCCTTCCGCGGCGTTTACGACACGCCGGTTGACCGCGTTTCCGCCTACGAAATGCTGGCAAGCGCGTTCCAGAAGGAGCAGATGCCCGCGCCGGAAGCCGCCGCGCCGCAGATTTCGACCGCTGCGCCGACGGTCAGCCGCCCCGATGCTTTCCTTGTGTTCGACCCGCAGACAGGGCATTATGTGCAGCGCGAGGCGGCCCAGCCGATGGCTCAGGCTCAGCCTGTGGGTCAGGCACAGTCTGTTCAACAGCCTGCCGCACAGGGCAGCACGCCGCGTCCCGCGTGGATGGCGGCGGACGAACCTGCACGTCCGACATGGCAGAATCAGCAGGAGCAGCAGCCGGTAGGTCAGGCGCAGCCTGTCCCAGTGCTGACCGTCCAGCAGCCGCAGGTACAGAACATGCTGGTGATGGTCTACGACCCGGCAAGCGGGCAGTATGTGCAGAAGATGATGCCGATGCAGCTTGACCCCGCGACGGGCAATTACGTCCCGGCTCAGGCGCAGCCCGCAGCAGCGCCGACAACGACGAAGGCGCAGGAGCGCGAGGCGGAGAAGCAGCGCAAAGCAGCTGAGAAAGCCGAGAAGGAACGTCAGGCGGAAGAACGCCGGAAGCACGCGGATGAACTGCGCGAAGAACGTGCCGCGCGCGCCCGGAAGAACGACTCATTGCTGGGGCGCGTGCAGAATACGGCGATTAGCACCGCGACCCGCGAAGTGACGCGGCAGGTGACGCGCGGGATTCTGGGCGGAATCACGGGGCTGTTCGGGGGAAACAAGAAGTAATTATTGATATACGCAAAGCGGGTGCATAGAGTTTGAAGCTCCGCGCACCCGCCTTTTTTATACTATTTCCAAATTCGCGGCGCAAGCAGATGGCGCAGGCGAATACAGGAAATAGTATTAGGGTAACACCGCACAAATGAGGTGGTCGGCTGACGAATGGATTTTTCGTCAGATGCAAATGCAAATTTCGAAGGTTTACTGGCGGTAAATCGAGAAATTTGCATGCCGCAGATGGCGGAAAAGACATCGGCAGACGCGCCGCCGAGTTGTGCGGTGGTGCCTTAGTCCACCGTAATCAGCCCCGGATACTGCGCCATCACTTCGTCCGCTTGATTCACGAACGTCGTCACCGCCGACGGCTGTGCCTCAAACGGCTTTCCTTCCACCAGCACCTCGACTTTCTTCACGCCCGGAAATTGGCTCGCCGTGAACACAATTGCCCGGAGCGCCTGGCTTGTCGCCGCGCTCGCGTCCTCCGCCGTCGCAAGGGACGCAAATTCTTTTGTGAAGTCAATTGTCGCGACACCGTTCTTCAGCGTCACCGACCGCAGACCACAGTCCTTCGGCAGCGGAATTTCCAGCCCGCTGTCCTTCTCCGGGCCTTTTGCCAGTTCCAGCATTGCCGTGGTCAGGTCAGCAGGGGAAAACACCGTCCGCGTAACAGGCACCATCAGCCGCCCGTCCGCCGACGGGAAATACAGCTGCACCCGCGACGCATTTGTCAGGTTCGCCGTCGTCTCCACGCTTTCCAGATTCACGCTGTCCGCCTTGAACACGCCCGACACGTCCGTCCCGTGCGTCAACTGCGAGCGCTTCTGACCGTCAAAGAGGAACGTTACCTCCTGCACCGTGTCAAATCCGCACAGCGCCGCCGCCGTCCCCTGCACCATCAGCAGCTCTTCCTCCGCGTTCTGGCAGCTCAGCGCCTCCTTGCTCAAGTCCACGCGCGCCTTGCCGCCGGAAATGTCCAAATCGAACGTAACGCCCTCTGGAATAACGTTCCGCAGCCCCATCCGTGCCGCCGCGAGGTCATTCTCGGATGACTTCACCATCAGGCTCAGCGTCGCCTTCGCCACGCCGTCCTGCAGCGGAATCTGGCGCGTGACCGGCACGAGATACCCCTCGCCGTCCTCATACCAGCAGACGGTAGAAGTCACTTCGACATCCGGCGATGCGTCCGCGATGGTTTGGGTGCTGACATCGGGGGTAAAGTCGGTCTGCTGCATGGCGGTTTGGGTCCGCTGTCCGCCGCGGAAGGCGAGGACAACTACAAGCGCCGCCGCAGAGACAATGAGCAGCCGTTCCATCGTGATGCGGCTGGGGAGATGAAGGGATTTGAGGGATGGAAGTTTCGGAAGTTTGGGAAGTTTCATGTTTGTCCGCCTCCTTGCCCGTTGATTCGGCTGATGGATGGTATGCGGGCGGGCGGCGGAAAAGAAGGGCGCGGGGAAAAGAAAAAACGGGTGCAGGGAGCATTGCATCCCCCCTGCACCCGTCCCTTTGCAATTTTCCCTTCAGCCCAATCAGCCGATATATTCCTTCCCGCCCATGTACATGCGCAGCGCTTCCGGAATGCGGACGCGGCCGTCGGCCTGCAGGTTGTTTTCGAGGAAGGCAATCAGCATACGCGGCGGCGCAACACAGGTGTTGTTCAGCGTATGCGCGAAGTATTTGCGGCCGTCGTCGCCCTTGACGCGAATCTTCAAGCGGCGCGCCTGCGCATCACCCAGATTCGAGCAGCTGCCGACCTCAAAGTACTTCTTCTGGCGCGGAGACCACGCTTCCACGTCCAGCGACTTCACCTTCAAGTCAGCAAGGTCGCCAGAGCAGCATTCCAGCGTGCGAACCGGGATGTCCATCGAGCGGAAGAAATCAACAGTGTTCTGCCACAGGCGGTTGAACCACATCGGGCTGTCCTCCGGCTTGCAGACGACGATCATCTCCTGCTTCTCGAACTGGTGGATGCGGTACACGCCGCGCTCCTCAATGCCATGCGCGCCAACTTCCTTGCGGAAGCAGGGGGAATAGCTGGTCAGCGTCTGCGGCAGCTGGCTTTCGTCCAGAATCGTGTCAATGAACTTGCCGATCATCGAGTGCTCGGACGTACCAATCAGATAGAGGTCTTCGCCCTCAATCTTGTACATCATGTTCTCCATCTCGGCGAAGCTCATCACGCCCGTCACCACGTCGCCGTGGATCATGTACGGCGGGATGCAGTAGGTGAAGCCGCGGTCGATCATGAAATCACGGCCATAGGACAGAATCGCGGAGTGCAGGCGGGCAATATCGCCCATGAGGTAATAGAAGCCGTTGCCGGAGGTCCTGCGGGCGCTGTCAAGGTCGATGCCGTGCAGGCGCTCCATGATATCCACATGATACGGAATCTCGAAATCCGGCACGACGGGTTCACCGAAGCGCTCGATTTCCACGTTCTGGCTGTCATCCTTGCCAATCGGCACAGACGGGTCAATGATGTTCGGAATAACGAGCATCCGCTTGCGGATTTCCGCCTGCAATTCGTCTTCCTTCGCCGCCAGACCCTCCAGATCCGCCTTGTAAACGGCGACCTGTTCCTTCGCCTTTTCGGCCTCTTCCTTCTGACCCTTGCCCATCAGCATGCCGATCTGCTTGGACGCAACCTTAATTTGGTTGCGCAGGGTGTCCGCCTGCTGAATCGCGGCGCGGTACTCCTTGTCCATCTCGACGACTTCGTCAACCATGACGAGCTTTTCGTCCTGAAACTTCTTGCGGATGTTCTCCTTCACCAATTCGGGATTGGTACGGAGCAGATTGATGTCCAGCATCGGAAAAAATCCTCCTTTTTTGCTTGGCGGAAACCAAAAAGGCTTCCCATCCCGTAAAATTCCGGGACGAGAAGCTCGCGTTGCCACCCAGTTTGCCTGACGCACGTCAGACCACTCATGCTCGCGGTATCGGGCGAACCCGGCAGACTCCTCGTCTGCCCCCATTCAGGAGTGGAAGAAGCACCCGCGCCCTGCCGCCTCGCACCATCCGGCGGCTCTCTGGAAGGACAAAAGCTGCTTTTCTCCCGTCAAGCGGGGTCATTTGACAGGCTTATTATACGCCATTTTGCGCGCTGATGCAAGAGGGAATTTCAACTTTTGGGCGAAATGGTGCGCATCCGCAAAATTGTTACAAAAAAATTAAATTTTCGTACATGACAACGTTTTCCCCTTTTGATTCGTCTGATAAGTAGAACACCGTAGGAGGTACATTTCCCGATGAAACGCCTGATTTCGCTTTTGCTCTGCGCGCTGCTGATTGTTCCCGCTTTGGCGGAGGACGCGCCTGATTTCGAGCCAATTCCGTGGGATATCAAGGTTTCCCCCAACCTGCCGAACCCGGATTGCTACCTGCCCAATAACGGCGGCTACCATGATGATTCCATCGACATCCAGATTAACGTCACCTACTGGACGCAGGATTTGCAGCAGGTTGATGCACCCGGCGAAGGCACAACAACCGTCATGTCCGCACGCGTGAAGCTGACCGACGTGAGCCAGTTCCGCACGGGCTTCGCGAACAAGTACCCGTCGAAGCAGGCGCGCCACGTCAACGACATGACGAAGCGCTTCAACGCCGTCATGGGCATTGACGGCGACTACTGCCTCTACCATGAGCAAGGCATCGTCATCCGCAACGGTCAGACGCTGCGGATGCGCCCGCACAAGGGCCGTGACGAGCTGATTGTGGACGAAAATGGCGACTTCCATCTCATCACCTGCACCACGCAGGCAAAGTGGGACGAGTACATTGCCGGCGGCGGCACGGTGCTGCACGCCTTCTGCTTCGGCCCCGCGCTGGTGGTGGACGGCGTTCCGCTCACGAGCCTTGATGACGTGACCATCGACAACGGCAAAGCCAAGAAAGCCCAGCGAATGGTCATCGGGCAGATTGGCAAGCTGGAATACCTGATACTGACGAACGAGGGGCCGGAAAGCACCGCCCCGAAATCCGTCGGCTTCGACCTTGTGCAGATGGCAAACCTGTGCGTGCAGTTTGGGCTGGACAACGCCTACAACCTCGACGGCGGCTCATCGAGCACGATTGCGCTGAATAATCAGAAGATTAACTCGCCATCGAGCCACAAGAACCGCATGGTTGGGGATTGCATTTGGTTCGCGACGCTGGTGAAGGAAGAGACGTGGCGGGAGAAGGAGTCGGTACAGACGGTAGAAGTGGAGGAAAATAAGTGAACCTCGCGGTGCGCAGGCGATTGGCAAACCTGCGCACCGTGCTTTTTTTGGGGGGCAAATTCACCGTCAAGGAAGCGGCAGGTGCAGAAAAATAGGGATGAGGTCAGGAAAATGTCAAAACTGCATGGTGTGCTTTTTAAAAATGCAAAATTCCACCCAAAACACGAAAAAAGCCCTGCAAAATGCAAGGCTTATGGAGCTGATAACCAGATTTGAACTGGTGACCTCATCCTTACCAAGCGAGACGAATTATTTAAATATTTAGTTTTCTTGCTTGTTCTTGTTCCTGTCAAGGTGACTACTTTCAGCAGGAGTATTCACCATGACAGAATCCGAATACATTCAGCAGCATGAAACCTATTTGAGCAGCATTGTCAGCCGCTTCATTGCGCGCTATCCCGAACAGCGTCGGAAGATGTGGGATGACCTGATGCAAGAAGCGCGAATTGCCCTGCTGATAGCCTACCGCAAGCAGGAAAATACGGCGGGCTTGGAGCGCAGGGCGTACATTTGCATTATTGATGCACTCTACACGGCTGCGGTTCATGCCTACCCGATTCGCATTCCGCGACGGAAATTCAGAAAGAACGTTGGGCAGTTTTCATGCTGCGGCGGCGATGCGCTTGTACTGTGGGAGAAGAATCAGCCGGAGGATGAAAGCGCGCAGGAGATGGAACTGTAGGCGATTCTTGCAGGGATGAACGACAAGGAACGGGCGTTTGTGCGTTACAGGCTGGACGGACGGAATTGCATCGAAGCAGCGAAAATGCTGGGCATGTCCAAATCCGCATGTTGTCGGATGCAGCAGAGAATCAGGCGCTACCTGACGTCGCAGATGCGGGCGGAATAATGAAGGATGTAAGGCGGCGGGAATTGTTCTGCCGTCTTTTCTGTTTGCTATGTCGCACTATCCATGGAATTACGAACAGTCCGAAACAGCCGGATTTTTGTATCCGTAAATCTTTGCTGAACAATTTACGAATATTCGCAAAATAATGTTGACATTTGCGAACAACTGAGTTATAATAGCATCGTTCCCAAATAAACAGCGACGGAGGAAAGAGCGATGGCAAGAATCGGTTATGTTCGCGTCAGCACAGTACACCAAAACACGCAGCGGCAGGAATACGCAATGCCGACCGACCTTGACAAGGTATTCACGGACAAGGCAAGCGGCAAGAATACAGACCGACCGCAGTTTCAGGCAATGCTTGACTATGTGCGTGAAGGTGACACGGTTTATTTCGAGAGCTTCAGCCGCGTCAGCCGCAGTTTGCCCGACCTGCTGAACACGCTGGATTATTTCGCAGAAAAGGGCGTAACGTTTGTATCGCAGAAAGAGAACATCGACACGACGGGCGCAACGGGCAAGCTGATTGTGTCGGTGTTGGGAGCCATCAGCGCATATGAACGCGAAATCAATGCAGAGCGGCGGGAATACGGCTACAAGAAAGCGCTGGATGAAAAGCGCGTAGGCAGACCGAAAGCCGTTGCGAATCAGGCGTTTCATGATGCTGTGAAGCTGTGGAAGGACGGCAAGATTACCGCAACCGAAGCCATCAAGCAAGCAGGAATGACCCGCACGACGTTTTACAAGCTGGTCAAGGCAGAGAGAGGGCAAGCATGAAGCCCTCTTTTTTTTGTGTGCAGGAGAAACAGAAGTGATACAAAAATTGGCTCGCTGATGGAAGGAAATCAGGGGCATTTGAAACGGCAGAAAGGAATCAGCAAGCGCGTTTGTCTGAAAATGCAGTAACACCGCAGAGTTTTTGATGCTCTGAGCGCTTCCAGCGGTAAAGTGGGATAATTCCACCTCCGAAGCCAGAACGCCTCAGAGCGTTTGCAAACACGGGGAAATGCCAGTGATTTTAGACAACCTGAATTTGTTGATTTTCGCTCATCATTTAGACGACGAGAAAGCTGCCGTCAGTTTAACCGACACCACAGCGGACAGCAGAACATGACCATCGTCAACGAACCCGGAGTTCGGGAACGTGCGAACCATCGTTGCAGATGACAAGGTTCTGTTCTGCGGTTCGGATGTGGCGAGAGCGCTGGGATATGCAAAGCCGCAGAATGCTATTGCCCAGTATTGCCGGAATAGCACCTTAAAAACTCCTGCCCTAAATCAGGGCACGAACAATGAGGGCGCGAATCGCACCAGATTATACATCCCCGAAGGCAATGTCTATCGTCTGATTGTGTCGAGCAAGCTGCCGGGCGCTTGCCCATTTACGTTTCCGGGAGAAAAAGCACTGTGAAAGTGCTATACCTGTCATATTTCCACCTATCGGTCAAAAATCCTATGTATACAAGGCGGGCGTATTTGCGTTTGATAATATTTGTTATTTTATTGTCAATTAAGAAAACAGATAGTTGTTGCAAAGAAGTTCTTTATCATTTCTAAATTGTTCGTTTATCAATCGTCATAAAATAGCTAAAATGTTTTTGTTTCTGTGGATTTGTCTTAAAAAGCACATAGTTATTTTATAATATTAATAATGTGAGGGTTATTCTATTCCTGATAATTGAACAAAGGAGGTTTTTTCATGGCAAGGATAACACATTAGAATGAGCGACCGTCTGATTATTGGGCGGTGCTGGATGCAGCATTGACAGAGGTCAGACTGGGCGAAAAGGCGCAGGAGCTTCTTCTGTTCTATGCGGGCATGAACGAGGGCGCGGAAATCACGGCTTCCGCATTGCAGAGCGAAACAAGCCTGACGTTGACGGGAAGCCAGACCTACAAGAACGCGCTGCTGCTGAAACGGCTGATTTTGCGCAACCGTCGTTTGAATCTAATTGTTGTCAACTGGAAGCGAATCAAGCTGTTGGCGGAACTATCGAAATGTTGAGGAGGAAGAAACATGGATGACTTGTTTTTCAGAATGCGGAATGATTTTGACCGCATGATTCAGGCGAACATACCGGGACAGAATCACGATTGCAGTATCATCCCCGACTACGGGAACGGATAGGACGCTATTCACGGTTACAGCGCCGAAACCCGCTGTGTGCTGTACGCAAAGAACGCAGGAATGAAGCCGGTGCTGCGAACGTCACTCAAAGATGAAATCTACCGGGGGAATCTTCTGTACGTTGAAGGGCGGTTCTACCTGATTGCGGATGACGTGCAGGAAGCCCCGAACTGCTTCATGACCCATGCAACCCCGTGTTTGCATTTCGTGAAGGTAAGCCGCAAAGTCAACCCGCAGACGGATAAATTCGGCTTTGCGGTGGAGGACACGGGCGACCGCCTCCACCCGCTGATTGATAACTTCCCTGCCGTGCTGACATTCAGCGGCACGATGGCAGACGCGAAGAATCAGGCGGGCGCATACTTTGCGGACATGATAGAGGTCAAGCTGCAAGGCAATCACTGGACGGATGAAATCAAAACGGGCGATATTCTGACGCTGGAAGGGAATCCGGGAGAATATGAAGTTGTGAGTTGGATTCGGGACAGTCTGACCGCTAAACAAAAAGGCGGTGTGCTGACGATTCAAGCACGAAGGAAACCGTGAATCGGTGATACAGAAGTTGGAAGATGGAGGAAATGGCGTGATGCTGTTCCCTCTTTTTTTTGTTCATGTTTTTGGAAGAAATTACCTGACCCACCCCCCTATAATATAATAAAGATATAGCTTATAAGATAATCTCTATCTTTCTTTTCTTTGATCTTTCTTTTCTTTGATTTTCTTTTCTTTGATACTTTCTTTTCTTTGCAACGGCTGAAAGAAAAATTCCAGTTTCTACCGTGCAAGTCAATTTCTTGTGAATCCTATTTTCCTTTATAATTTTTTCAATGATTTTTATTGCAGTTATAGTGCATCGGTGAGAGCCTTATTTTTTACAGACCGGGCACATACCGCGAATAAAGTCTATGACTTCTGAAAAAAGTCCAAAAAGATTTTGATTCAGCCGGAACTCTGATGAGAAAAACACACCTATATAATATGTACCCGCGCAAGCAAGGTACAACAATTTCATAAATTTTGAAACGGAGGAAAAATCCATGCCAAACACTGGAAGGAACTACCGCCACCCACCCGCCATTCATCACATTGGACGGCGGGACGAAAACCATGCCCAAACGGTTCGACAAGCCGCGAAGGTTGTACGACTGCCCGACCGTGCAACAAAGCTGCTGACCTTCTATGCAGATTGTCCCGACGGCTTTCGACCTGCCTTGAAAACTGTTCGCGAGAACACAGGCATTGCGAAAAATGCCGTCTCCACCATTCGCAAATGCCTTGTGACCGCTGGATTCATCCTGTACGGCGGCGGGAACATCTGCCTACTGTGGGACAGGATTGAAGAAGTTGCCCGAATTGAAAAGCTGCTGAACGCAAGCAATGAAAAGTGAGGTTTGAGCAAATGAAGAACATTCGTCAGCCGCCCATGATTCACCACTGCAATCAAACAGAATACATCCAGCGCGGCGCGAGCCTTGCCCAAATGGCGGCGGATGCTTGCGCGGCGATGTACCTGCCCGACCGCATGAAAAAGCTGCTGACCTTCTATGCGGATTGTCCCGACGGCTTCTTCCCTGCCCTGAAAACCATTCATGACGAAACAGGCATGAATGAAAGTTCAATCTGTAAGGCACGGAAAGAACTGGTTGATGTCGGATTCATTCTGTACACGCCCGAAGAAATCCGCATTGATTGGCAGCGTGTGGCGGCGATGGCGATGCTACCGCCCGAAGCCTGTTTCAGTCTACGGCGGCGTTCTATGCCAGAGCGGGCGCAGGTGGAGAAAATCAAGCCTGCGTTCTGGAAGCGTGAGCCGATGAAGTGGACAACGCCGAAGGTCTATGTTATCCGCCCGGAGTGGAAATATAAATCTTTCAAAAAGCCGAAACATATTCGCCGGAGACTGGGAGAGCGCAAGAATAAAAACAGCCGAATGATTCAACTTTGCATGACGGCGGACAGCTGGAAAACTTGCAGAAAAGCGCGAATTTATAAACTGTTGTTTGCCATGAAATGGGGCGGGAAAATCAATCTTCCCGCTTGTGGAATCTACCATAAAATTATAAATTGTTAATGATGAAAGTAGAGGTTTGAATTATGAAAATCATTCGTAACATCGACGGTAAGAAGCTGGAACTGACCCTGACGAACGAGGAAGCGATGATTCAGGCGAACATCAAGGCGGTTCAACGGCGGTATGTCGAAGGGGAAAGCCTGTTTACCATGCGGCGCGGGAAGATTGCGCAGGGGCAGGACGTGAACGACGAAGAGTATTTCGAGAATTCGTTTTTTGTGACCGTGCTGGAAAGCCTGTTGACGGAACATCCGGAGATTATCGGCACGAAGCTGGACGCATAACCCGCATGAAGCGGCAGGATATGACTGCCCTGCATTGAACGCAGCCCCCCTCCACAGCCGTTTCAACGGTGGACGTGGATTCTTTCACAGCTTCTGTTGGAACGGCTGGAAGGGGCATTAGAGCGTCAGAGACGGCAAGCAGACAGAAAGACGATTGAGCAGGAGGAACGAAAATGGAAACGTGCTGTGAATACACTGATTCGGTGATGTGGGTATCAACGGACGAACGGCGGATGATTACGCGCATGATGAAGCTGATTGCGGAACATCCCGACGAAACGGAAATCATCAAGCGCCCGGAGGAGAACGACGGCTGCCTTTACTGCAAAGTGCCGTCAACGTGGTTGAAGATTGCCCCGCCTGTCAAGCGGGAAATGAGCGATGAACAAAAGGCGGCAGCGTCTCAACGGATGCAAAAACTCAACGAACAGGCGCGCTTATCCAAAACATCGTTATCTTAACGTGAAAATCGACCCTGTGAGGCGTTTCAGGGGCAAGGTGGTATTATTTCACCTTTGACGCTGGAACGCCTTGCAGGGGGCAAAAATACGCAGAGGAAGCGCAGATTGAAAACATAGGAGGAAAACAGGATGCACGAACCGGGAAAATACAAAGTCCATGATGTGGGCTTGCAAGGATGGTTGAAGTACCAGAATATGCAGCCGCTTTACTGGGAGCGGGACGAACACGGCGTGATGCTGATAGTCTATGAGAAAACGCCTGTGCTGATGGAACTGGTACGGATGTACTGGGAGAAGAACAAGAAGTATCTGCCGAAAGACCCGCCCGAAACATGGTATGACACGCTTGCAAGCATCGGCAGAAAGCCGAGCCAGCGGGAAACGTTGTGACGGAGGAAGAACGGATGGAGCAGACAGTATCTGTCAGCGTGGATGCACTGACGCAAGCATTTTCCGCAGCATTTCGGCAGGAATTTCAGCCCTTGAAGCAGGAATTGCAGACATTGGCGGCGAATAGTACGTCTCAGCACCTTGACAACGGAACAGGGACAAGCCGAATTGCGTGTGAAGGTGATAGTATGGCGAACATCAAACGAAAATACACAATTAACGGTGAAGGCGTATGGATTCAAGGCAAATCGGAGCAGGAAATTCTTGAAAAGGCTTGTGCGTTAATGGGCGCGCAGACCCGACCAGCACCAGCGGCGAAGCACAATTTTCGGGCGTATGCGCTGGACTGGTTCAAGAATTTTTCGCTTCCAAACGTGGAGCAAGTAACCGCCATTACCTACAAGCGGGAATTGGATTTGCACATTTTCCCCGCATTCGGGAAAATGAACATCGAGGACATAACCCTATCAGACGTTCAAGCGTTATTCAACCGCAAGGGCGCAAAAAAAGAATCTTTGATGAAAACGCGAACCGTCTTGAATCAGATTTTCCGAAAGGCAATTGACGATGACCTGATGCGGAAAAATCCGCTACAAGCCTTTTCCTTTCGTCTGACAGGCGAAGCAAGTGACACAACACAGCCGTATTCCGTGGAAGAAATGCGCCTGATGGTGGAGCGAATCGGACGGCTGACGAATCCGAACGACATTGCTTATTTGGCAGTTGCTACCATGCAGCCGTTACGCCTTGAAGAAACATTGGGCTTGCAATGGCAAGACGTAGACTGTCAAGCAATGGCATTGCATATTCGTCGAGCGGTCACACACCCCGACCGAAACGCGCCCATTGTCAAGGAAACAAAGACGCAGGAAAAGCGAGACGTTGCACTGACAAAAACGACCTTGCATTATCTGGACAGCATACTGCAAGGAGCGCCTACTGATTTTGTTGTGGGCGGGAAAGTACCGTTCAGCTATACGCAGGTTCGCCGGATGTGTCAACGCATTGCGCGGCAAATTGATTTTCCGGGCAAGATTACCCCGCAGCGTTTCCGAACAACTGTCTTGACAGACATTTATGACCAGACGCGGGATATTAAGCTGACGCAAGCCGCAGCCGGACATAAAACCGCCGACATGACTTTGAAACATTATGTTAAATGTCGGCAGATAAATCAGGCTTCCGCAAGTGCCATAGATGCCATCTACGGGAACGAAAACTGACGGAAAAGCTGATTGATACAAGTGCCGTCAAGTGCAGGAAAATCAAAGCATACGCGATGATACAAGTTTCCGAAAACTGACTACAAAACTGACAAAAGTGCAAAAGCAGGGCTATGAGACCACACAAATGCAGTTCACAGCCCCGTTTTCTTGCATTTTTCGCCCCAAAACACGAAAAAAGCCCTGCAAAATGCAAGGCTTATGGAGCTGATAACCAGATTTGAACTGGTGACCTCATCCTTACCAAGGATGCGCTCTACCAACTGAGCTATATCAGCATCCGTGTGCCAGCGAGTGAATCGCACTGACAACATTGATATAATAGCACACTTCTTCGGAAAATGCAAGAGGGAAAATGAAATTTTTTTTGGGAAATTTGCGAAAAATATCGTTTGCGGGAAAATCAGCAGATTTCAGCACGGAAAATCAGCGTTTTCGGTGGAAAAAATGCGTTCCAGCCTTGACAAAGTGAGCGTTTGCGCCTATCATTACATTTGTTAGATTCTCACTTTTTCAGGAGGAAATCACGATGGCTGATTTGACGATGGACAAACTGGTTGCGCTGTGCAAAAACCGCGGTCTGATTTTTGCCGGAAGCGAACTGTACGGCGGTTTGGCAAATACATGGGACTACGGCCCGCTGGGCGTGGAATTCAAGAACAATGTGAAAAAGGCGTGGTGGCAGAAATTTGTGCAGGAAAGCAAGTACAACGTGGGGCTTGACTGCGCTATTCTGATGAACCGCGAAGTGTGGGTGGCGTCGGGTCACGTCGGCGGCTTCAATGACCCGCTGATGGACTGCAAGGCGTGTAAGGCGCGCTACCGTGCAGACAAACTGATTGAGGACTTCACCGGCGGCGCGGAAACCGGCGACGGCTGGACGAACGCTGAGCTGGAGAAGTACATTGCCGAGCACGACATCGTCTGCCCGAAGTGCGGCAAGAAGGATTTCACCGGCATCCGCCAGTTCAACCTGATGTTCAAGACCCATGCGGGCGTGATGGAAACGCCGGAGAACGAGATTTACCTGCGTCCCGAAACCGCGCAGGGCATCTTCGTCAACTTCGCCAACGTCATGCGCTCCATGCGCAAGAAGCTTCCGGCGGGCATCGCGCAGATTGGTAAATCCTTCCGCAACGAAATTACCCCCGGCAACTTCATCTTCCGTGTCCGCGAATTTGAGCAGATGGAGCTGGAATTCTTCTGCAAGCCCGGCGAGGACTTGCAGTGGTTCGACTACTGGCGTTCGTTCTGCAAGCAGTGGCTGCTTTCGCTGGGCATCAAAGAGGACAGCCTGCGCCTGCGCGACCATGAGCCGGAGAAGCTGGCGTTCTACTCCAAGGCGACGACGGACTTCGAGTTCCTGTTCCCGTTCGGCTGGGGCGAGCTCTGGGGCATCGCCGACCGCACGGATTATGACCTGACGCAGCATCAAAACCACTCCGGCAAGTCGCTGGAATACCTCGACCCGGTGACGAACGAGCGCTACATCCCCTACTGCATCGAGCCGTCGCTGGGCGTTGACCGCATGGTGCTGGCGTTCCTGTGCAATGCTTACGAGGAGCAGGAGCTGGAGGGCGGCGACGTGCGCACGGTGCTGCATCTGCATCCGGCGCTGGCGCCCTACAAGGCTGCCGTCCTGCCGCTGCAAAAGAACAAGCTGGGCGCGCTGGCGAGCGAAATCCACGCGGATTTGGCGAAGTATTTCCCGGTGGATTACGACGAGACGGGTTCGATTGGCAAGCGCTATCGCCGTCAGGACGAAATCGGCACGCCGTTCACGATCTGCGTGGACTTCGACACCGAAGCGACGCAGTCGGTCACGGTTCGCGACCGCGACACCATGCTGCAGGAGCGCGTGGCGCTGAAGGATCTGCGCAGCTACATCGAGGAGCGGATGCGCTTCTAATTTCGCCCGTTTCCCTCATAAACACGCGGGCACTGTATGCAGCCGCGCTCAACCCAATCGCGCGAAAGGGTCAAGGGAGGGGACTTCGTCCCGTTTCATTCTCCCTTGCAGGGTCAAGGGGCAGCGCCCCTTGGTTTTCCCCCATAAACACGCGAAAGCAGTATGAGAGCGTCACCAACTCAATCGCGCGGAAGGGTCAAGGGAGGAACTCCCTTGCGGGGTCAAGGGGCAGCGCCCCTTGCGCCTCCCCCCTACGGAAAGGAATGGACAAATGAAATATCTGCGGAAACTCATCGCCGCGTGTGCGCTGCTGGCGATGCTTTGCCCTGCGCTGGCGGAGGAAACGACCTACGAGCCGCTTCCTTGGCTGGACAGCACGGGCAGAAAACTCCTTGCCGCGCCGTATCTGCCGAATCCGGACTGCTATCTGCCCGATCAGGGCGGCTATCACGACGATTCGCTGGATATTCGCGTCGAAACGTCCTACTGGACGCAGGACATCGAGCGCGTCGATGAACCCGGCGAGGGCACGACGACCGTCATGGCGGTGTACGTCAAAATCACCGATCCGACGCAGATTCGCACTGCGCTGGCATCCCCCTATCCCTCGAAGAATACCGAGCGTGTGGAGCGCATGGCGAGCCGCAACAACGCCGTCCTCGCCATCAACGGCGACTACTTCATCTACCATTCTGAAGGAATCGTCTATCGCAACACGCACCGTCTGCGTGAACTGCCCCGCGAATACCGCGACACGATGATTATCGACACAGAGGGCGGTATGCACATCATTCAGGGCACGACGCATCAAAAATGGCAGGATTATCTGGAAAACGGTGGCACGGTCGCCCACACGTTCTGCTTCGGCCCCGGACTGGTGATTGACGGCGTTGTCCGCGACGAGTTTGACTCCCGCATGGACAACGGCCCCAAGACGCTGGCGCAGCGCATGATTTTCGGACAGATTACCCCGATGGAGTTCGTCATCCTTTGCACAGAAGGCCCGGAAAGTCAAAGCCCGAAATCCATCGGCTTCGACCTGTGGGGCGCGGCAAAGCTGGCGGGCGCGTTCAGCTTGCAGAACGCCTACAACCTCGATGGCGGTTCCTCCTGCACCGTGGTACTGAACAACGAGAAGATTAACTCTCCCTCGAACCCGAAGCGCCGCGAGGTGGGCGACTGCATTTACTTCGCGACCCTGATTCCGAACGAGTAAGCAAATAAGCAAAGGCTGCGCATGGGCGACTGTGCGCAGCCTTTTGGGTAAGATGCTATGAAACAGACCGAACACACCGCGATTGTCCTCCGCTACGCCAATTACCGGGACAACGACCGGATGCTGACCCTCTTCAGCCCGACGAAGGGGCGCATTGAGGCGCTTGCCCGCGGATGCCGCAAACCGCGCTCCCCTATTCTCAACGCCAGCGAGCTGTTCGCCTTGGGCGATTTTGAGCTGTACGAGCGCGGCAATCACCTTACCGTCATCAGCGCGAACCTGATGGAGACGTTCTACCCCCTGCGCGCTGATTTCGACCGCTTGGCCGTCGGAACGTACCTCCTCGGCGTCGTCGAGAACGTCATCCAGCCCGGCGTCCCCGCGCAGGAAACCTTCATGCTCCTGCTGCACACGCTGTCGCGCCTGACCTTCTCCGAGCAGCCATGGCGGCCGCTGCTGACCGGCTTTCTGCTGCACCTGTCGCAGAGCGAGGGATTTGTGCCGCGCCTGCACCACTGCGTCCACTGTCAGCGGCGGATTGCGGACGGCGAATCGACGTGGTTCGACCTGACCGAGGGCGGGCTGGTCTGCCGTGACTGCCGCCTGCCTGTGCATGTGCCGATTTCGGCGGCGCAGGTGAACTGGCTGCGAACAATGCTGACGACGGGTTCCGCCGGATGGGTGGATTCGCCGGAAATGATGGCGCCGTACCGCCTGATGCGGCAGTATGTCGAGCTGCGGCTGGACAAGCCCGTGCGCAGTGCGGCGATGCTGCCCAAAGAATGATAGACGGCTTCCAATCCCGAAATCATGGGACTGGAAGCCGTCTTATTTTGCGATTTTACAGGTTCAGCAGCCTTCTTTGGAAGCCGCCGCAAAGTTCTTCCGCCGCCTCCACGCCATAGGACGCTTTCAGCTTCTCGAAGCACTCCCGCATCCGGCAGGGGCGCGACGTCGTGTTGTGCGCGTCGGTCGCAATGCAGTCAATGTAGCCCTCATCAAGCATCTTGCGCGTCCAGCGGTCAGCGAAAAAGCCCTTCTTCATCAGCACCGTGTTCGCGTTCATCTGCATATACACGCCGTATTCCTCGCGCAGCTCACGAACGTGCTTGAAGTTGCGCATCGGGTCAAAGCGCTCCACATGCGCGAAGATGACCGTGAATCCCGCATTGCCAAAGAGCCGCGCGGCCTCGCACATGCGGCTGTACGGCACGTCGCCGGAGAACTCCACCAGCACTGTCCACGTTTCCGCCAGTGACGGATAGTGACCCTCTTTGAGCAGATGCGGGCTGGCATCCGTGTAGAGGATTTCGCAGCCGGTATGCAGCGTCACGGGCAGCTGATGGTCTATGCACCACTGCTGTGCCTGTGCGAAATGCGCAAGGTACTTTTCCGTCGGGAAAGGGGTAATGCCCGGTGTCGCGTGGGAGGTGCATACGATGTCGGTGATGCCCTCGTCCACGGCGCGCAGAATCATCTTCTGCGTGTCCTCCCACGTTTGTGCGCCGTCGTCTACACCGTAGATGAGATGGTGATGAATGTCAACGAACATGATATCGCTTATCCTGATTTTAATGAATTTATAAAAATGCGCAAGCAGATGGCGCAGGTGAATCTGGAAATCGTATTATGCCATTACGCCTTGGCTTGGTTGTCCTTGTCGTCGTGCTTGTAGTAGCCTTTCGTGTAGTGGCTGTAATAGTTTTTGTTGTAATACCGCTTCGCACTCAGCGCGTTGAAGTTGACTTTGTTGATGATGCAGCCCAGCACCGGCGTACCGGATTTTTCCATCTGCCGTTTGCATTCCGCAACTTCGCGCAGACGGGTGTGGTTATACTCCAGCACCAGCACGCTGCCGTCGCAGAAGGCCGCGATTTCCGCCGCGTCGATCACCATGCCAACCGGCGGCGCGTCCACAATCACCATGTCGAAGGACTGTGCCAGCGCCTCCAGCATCTGCTCAAAGTACGACGAGTCAATCAGGTTGATGGGATTCACCACGTCGCGACCCGCCGGAATCAGGCACATGCCGTACACGTCCGACTCGTAGACAACATCGTTCAGGTCGCACTGCCCGGCGAGGAAGTGCGCCAAGCCCAGCCCTTCGCCTTCCAGTTCCAGCTTATAGCGCTGCACCATGAAAGAGCGGCGCATATCCGCGTCCACCAGCACAACGTGGCGGCCACGGCGCGCCATGTTTTCAGCGATGTGCATGGTCATCCAGCTCTTGCCCTCGCTCTGAGAGTTGCTGGTGATCACAATTTTGCGCTTATCCGTGCCGATGAAGGCAAGGTTCGTGCAGATGGAGTTCAGCGCCTCTTCTCCCGCATAATCAAGGGGATAGTGCTGATGAATGATTGCCTTCTTCATGGTTTACTTCCCCTCCTTGCCGTTCTTATGCTCGCGGGACAAATCGTAGCTCTGCACAGGCATCATGCCGATGGTTGCCAGACCCAGCTGCTTCTCCAGCTTGTCAGCGTTGCGGACGCGGTCATCCGCAAGGAACTGCACGACCACGATGCCGCACATCAGCAACAGACCCAGCAGAAAGCCAAGCACCGTGTTCTTCATCGTTCTGGGCGAATAGGGGCGCGTGGGCAGCTGCGGCTCTTCAAAGATGGTGGGCATATCCATGTCCATCTTTGCGGCGATAAACTCGCGCGCCACCTGCACATACGTCAGCGCCATGTCCGCAGCTTCCTGCGGATCGTCGCTCTGTACCGTCACCTTCAAAATGCGCGTGTTGGTCGGGTTTTCCACGGAAATCATTTTTCCCATCTGCGCATAGGTGTAATCGAGGTTCAAGCGGCGCTTGACCATTTCATGCACATGCCAGTTGTCAAACACCTGCACATAGTCCGACGCCAGCGAACTGCTCAGCTGAATCTGCGACAGATTGAGGGAGGTGCCGCTGCTGTTGAGCACATACAGCTTTGCCGACGCCTGATACATGGGCGTCATAAAGAATTTCGTCACGCAGAAGGCAATAATCGCGCCCAGCAGTGCCGCAACGATGATGAACTTCGCCTTATCCAGCAGGCGGTAGAACAGTTCTGCCAAGTCAATGGTTGTTTCTTCCTGTTCCACCTGATGCTGCGAAATCGCCTGATGTTCAGAAGCCATGGTGTCCTCCTATTGTTCTTTCAAAAAAGTACTTGACGTGCGTTAGTTTCCGTCTGCCTCCGTGTAGAAGGTCTTCAGCGTCCAGTTGAGTGCCTCGTTCTCGTAGAGGTCAAAGTGGATGTGCTCATCGCTGCCCAGCGAGTGCACGCCGTTCAGCGTCTCCACGTCCAGCACTTCGTAGTCCATCACGCGATTTGCCAGCAGCGCCAGATTGTCGATGCTCACGTTCGCCATCAGGTAGTGGTCGGTTGTGTCGGTAATCGCCGTACCGGTCGCATCGTCAGTGGTAAAGCCGAAGCCGGAATCCAGCGTTGTCGTCCGGTCGAAAATCATACCCATTTCGTTCAGCAGCGTGTTGACATAATTCACGTTCGCGCGAATCTTCTCCTCCAGCAGCGTTTCGAGGCTGTTCAAATAGATGCGCTGGCGTGCCATGCGGGCTTCATTCGTCGGTTCGGCGGTATCATAGCGGGTGCGGGTGAAGTATTCTGCCTGCATCCCGGTCAGCTTGATGGTCTCGCCGCCCTTGAGCGTAGGGTCAAGGGCAAGCAGGTCATCGTTGGGAATTGTGACGGTCACACCGCCGACCAGCTCATTAAGCTTGTTGATGCCGGAGATATCCATGCTGATGTAATAGTCAATCTCCGCGCCGTCATCCGCCTTCTCGATGCCCAGCAGCTTTTCCACTGCCCAGATGGTGTTTTGATTGTTCTCCTCGCGCGTCCGGCCGTAGGCGTGCGCCAAGCACAGCTGCAGGCGGCGCGTCCCCGCGTCCTTGCCGTTGGTCGCAACAAGCTTGATGGGGGTCATCGTGTCGCGGTCAAACTGCAATTGGTGAATCTGCTGATTCTTGTGGTCAATCACCAGCAGCAAAAGAAAGTCCGACTGCCCGCCGAGGTGATACTGGCTCGGCTCTTCCTCAATCTGACCATTTGCGTAGTGGTCATAGCCGATGAGCAGAATCGTCGTCAATTCCGACGAAGGGTGCGCAAGGTACTCCTTGCCGTTCTCCGTCCGCGACGGAAGGAAACTGAAATTGTCTGCCATTGCCGTGCCGCAGAGCATCAGCAGTGCCAGCGCCATTGCCAGCAGACAAACCACCTTTTTCCGCAACGCCATTGTCCGTTTCATTCCTTTCCAGATAGGACAGCAGGGGCGGCTGATGTTTCTCCTTCCCCTGTGTGCGAGCTTCTGTTTCTTTTGGTCACCGTCAGGATGACACACAATATAGTATACGACAAGTGTGATGATTTGTCAAACGCAAAATACCACAAAATGACTTTTTCGCACAGAAATTGCCCATCGAAAGGACTTTCATGAAGAAACAACCTCATCCGCCGCGATAAAGTTCCTTGGACAAAATCAAAACGCTTTACGTTTCTGTGCCGGGAAAAAATATGCTAATTTTTAATTGTTTATTTCCAATTAGAATCAGTCTTTTTCCGCCAGCCTATCAAAGCCCTCCCCCAGCGCCTCATGCGCTTCGGTGATGAACATAAACGCCCGGTCATCCTCTTTCCGCACAATCTCCTTAAACCGCGCAACCTCCTGCGGCGGCAGGACGCACAGCAGCACGGGACGTTCCTTGCCCGAATACGCCCCGCGCGCCGACAGCTGCGTGGCCCCTCTGTCCATGTCGTGCAGCACCTGATGCGAAATTTCCGCCCACTTGTCACTCATCACAAAGCACGCCTTGTTCTTCGACAAGCCCAGCATCACCATGTCAATCACTTTGCCGTTGATGAAAATACATACCAGCGCAAACAGCGCTTCCGTTGTGCCGATGCAGACGGCGGCAAAAATCACCACAACGCAGTCGATTATCATCAGAAACATACCGGTCGAAATGAAAGGCAGCTTTTGATGCACCATTTTCGCCAGCATATCCGTGCCGCCGGTCGTCGCGCCGCCCCGAAGAATCAGTCCCAAGCCGACGCCCATCAGCGCACCGCCGAAAATCGCGCCAAGCATCGGATCGCTCGTCAGCGGCTGCAGCTGCAGAATATCAATCGCCAGGGAAAACAGCACCGTCGCCACCAGCGAGCGGATAACGAACACATGCCCCATGCTGCGATAGCCCATGATAAACAGCGGGATATTCAGCACCAGCGCAGTTGTGCCGATGGGGAACTGGAAGAGGTAGTTCAAAATCATGCCGACGCCAGTCAAGCCGCCGGGCGCGATGTTGCAGGGCGTGAGAAACAGCGGATACGCCGCGCCGCCGATGATGCAGCCCAGCACAATCTGCGTCCACACGATGGCCTGCTCGTGCTGAAGAACCGTTTTCCAATTCCATTGCTTGTTCATGGTGATTTCTGCTCCTTTGTTGTTTGCGTACTTATGTGCTGCCGATGCTCATGCCCAGTGCGCGGTCGATGCGTTTCATAGCCTGCGCCGTCACTGTGCCCAGATAGCGAGTCAGGCGTGTTTTCTCCAGCGTCCGAACCTGCTCGGTCAGGACGATGGAATCCTCCTTCAAGCCGCTTTCTTCCCGCGTCAGCAGCACATGCACGGGAAGCTGCGGCTTTTTTCTGCGCGTCGTGACCGCCACGACGATGACGGTCGGGGAATATCGGTTGCCGCGGTCATTCTGGATGATGACGACCGGGCGGATGCCTCCCTGCTCCGACCCAATCACCGGGTCAAGGTTCGCCTGGTATACGTCGCCACGTTTCATGATGTCACACTCCGTCCGGGATGTCAAGGCAAAAGCGGCATTTTTCTGCCGCCGCCTTTTGATTTTTTCATAGAAGCCGGTATTCCGGCTGCTTTCAGCATATGATTTCCCGGATTTCGGTGTGTAATACGGTGATTAGGGCACTTTCGGGGTCATGTCCATGCGGTTCAGCGCGATTTGCCGCTGCTTGCAGTCCGGCAGACAGCTTGCCACCAGCGCCCAGAACCCCGCCGAGTGGTCAGCATAAATCAGGTGGCACAGTTCGTGCACCACAACGTATTCAATCATACTTTCGTCGGCACCTCCAAGGCGCGTGTTGAACGTCAGGCGTTGCGTCTGCTTGCGGCAACTGCCCCAGCGGCTCGTCATTTCCCGCAGGGTAACGTGCGTGATGCTCACATGCAGGATACTCGCCCACTTTGCAATATCCCGCTCAATTTCGCGAATCAGCCGCTCATTGCGCAGTTGCGCAAACGCCGCGCCCGACGGCACATCTGCTCCCAGCGTCACCCACGCGCCCATCAGCCGATGCACCTCGCCCGACGCGAACGTCGGCGGATTTTTCACCGCACCGACATGCGCTTGCAGCCATTCCTGCTGATTTTCCAGAAAGCGGCGGATGTCCGCTTCCCGCGACCGCTTCGGCACGGACAGCATCGCATACGGGCAGTCCGGGCGGCTGCGCAGGATGAAGCGCCGGCAATTCTCCCGCTCGGTGATTTGCACCGCAATGCCGCGGATGGTCAGCGTCCTTGTTTTCATGCTTCTCTCATTTCCTTCATTTTTCCGTCTCGGACATTTTCTGCGCGCCCGTTCGACGATTCTGCTCGTCCCCAATCGCTATACTCAAAGGCGAAAGGAGACGATGCCGGTTGCGCGCAAGCGGGTTTTTGTTCCTCTTGGAGCAGGGATTGTGCGGCATTTGCCTGATGTCGGTGCTGTCCGCCGCGCTCGGTCTGCCGCGCGCAAGCCGTGGGCGAAGGCTGCTTTTCGCCATTCTCTACGCCGGATTCACCCTGCTGTCGCTCTTCGTTCCGCCGCTGCTGCAGGTGGTGATGGTTCTGCCGCTGACGGGGCTGCTCGCGCTCATCGGGCGATTTCCCGCGCGGCGGACGCTGCCCTTCTGCCTGACAATGCTGATGATGCAATGGGGCTGCGCTGGACTATCGGCGCTGCTGCCGCTGCCGGGTGCTGTCCAAACGGCGCTGACGTGCACGCTGCTGCTCCTGCTGCGCCGCCTGACGCGCTTAGAGCACGGCAAACGCCGCTTCGTGCGCGTCCGTATCCGCTGCGGCAACTGCGAATCCGCCGTGACTGCGCTCGTTGATTCCGGCAACCTGCTCTGCGACCCGCTCTCCGGCGACCCGGTGCTCATCCTGCCGCGAAATACCTTCCGCCGCCTGACGCACTTGCCGGAGGGCAGCACGCTGCTGCCCGGAATGCGCCTGCTCCATGCCCGAACCGCATCGGGCATCACACTGATGATAGTTCTCCGTCCAGATGGCATTTTCCTGCTTTCAGGGCGGAAAGTGACGGCGCTTCGCGGGCTGATTGGCTGCGCGCTGTCCGGCGGCGGGGTGCATCAGCCGGTGATGCCGGAAAGCATGGTGTCCGCAATTCTATGCAAATAGGAGGAATTCAATATGTCCACCTTGTGTTCTGTCGTTTCCGCCGCGTCCGCGCAGCTTTCCGCTCTGCTGAGCAGCCTTGCGCCGCGCGAGATTTACTACATCGGCGGCCCTGAACCCCTGCCTGCCCCGCTGACACCGGCAGAGGAACAGGCGCTCCTTGCCCGGCTCGACACCGACGGCGCTGCCGTCCGCACGACGCTGATTGAACACAATCTCCGCCTCGTCGTCTTTATCGCCCGGAAGTTCGACAACACCGGCATCATGCTGGAGGATCTCATTTCCATCGGCACGATCGGGCTGATTAAAGCCGTCAACACTTTCGACCCGTCGAAGAAAATCAAGCTCGCCACCTACGCCAGCCGCTGCATTGAGAACGAAGTGCTGATGTTCCTGCGCCGCCACAGCCGCACGCGCATGGAAGTTTCGCTGGATGAGCCATTGAAAACCGACTGGGACGGCAACGAGCTGCTGCTTTCTGACGTTCTCGGCACTGACCCGGACATGGTTTCGCGCGGCATCGAGGAAAGCGCCGAGCGGCAGATGCTTTTCGCTGCCCTTTCGCACCTTTCCCCGCGTGAACAGCAAATTATGGATTTGCGCTTCGGTCTGCACGGTCATCCCGAAATGACGCAGAAGGAAGTGGCGGACATCCTCGGCATTTCGCAGAGCTACATCAGCCGCCTCGAAAAGCGGATTCTGCATCGGCTGCATGGGGAGCTGGTGAGAGAAGAAGGATATGCCTGATTTTAGCGTGCATCGCCGAAAAAACACTACTTTCGCCTAAGTGATTAGCCACCGCCGCAAATTGCCATACTGTGGATACTTCACATGCAAGGAGGACGCAGAACATGGCATGGGGCAAGGTCGATTTATGCGGGCTGGACACCAGCAAGCTGCCCGTTCTCACGCCGCAGCGGATGCAGGAGCTCTACCCGCTGGTACATAGCGGCGACAAGGCGGCGCGCGACGAGTTCATACAGGGGAATCTGCGGCTGGTGCTGTCCGTCATCCAGCGCTTTTCCGGGCGCGGCGAAAACGTTGATGACCTCTTTCAAGTCGGGTGCATCGGGCTGATGAAGGCGCTGGACAACTTCGATGTGTCGCAGAACGTCCGTTTTTCGACCTACGCCGTGCCGATGGTCATTGGCGAAATCCGCCGCTACCTGCGCGACAACAACGCCATCCGCGTCAGCCGCTCCATGCGCGACACGGCGTACAAAGCCCTTCGTGCGCGCGACCGCCTGCAAACGGAGCTTTCCCGCGAGCCCACCGTCGAGGAAATTGCCGCCGACATGCACATCGACCGCATGGACGTCGTGCTGGCGCTGGAAGCGATTCAAGACCCGGTAAGCCTGTTCGAGCCGGTTTGCAGCGACGGCAGCGACGCGCTGTGCATCGTTGATCAGGTGAAGGACGAACGCGTGCGGGACGAGGACTGGGTGCAGGACATTGCGATTTCGGACGCGATGGGGCATCTCAACGAGCGGGAGAAGAAAATCCTGCGGATGCGTTTTTTCGAGGGGCGGACGCAGATGGAAGTCGCCGGGGAGATTGGGATTAGTCAGGCGCAGGTGTCGCGGTTGGAGAAGCACGCGCTGATGAATATGAGGAAGCATCTGGGAGAATGAGTGCAGTGGGAAAATTTACCGTGTGCTTGCACATTGCCGCGTCAAAGGGGCGCGACCAAACTGCCTGTCTTTTTCCCCACGTTAAAACCGGGGCGGAACATTCATCGTGTTCCGTCCCGGTTTTCGATTGCCCAGTTGTTACTGCTTCACATTATCAATGACTTCCAGCGTCACTTCGAGGTCGATGTACTCGCCGTCGGGTATGTCGTCGCTGCCGGTCAGATCAGTGATGCCCGGCACGCGGTAGACCTTAATCTTCAGCACGTCGCCCGCCTTGCAGTCCGCAACCTGCGCTGCCAGCTCGGTGGTCGAGGTAATCACGTTGTCGTTCACATCCACAATGATGTCGCCAACCTGCATTCCCGCTTTTTCCGCCGGGCTGTTCTCTTCCACGTTCACAACGTAAACGCCCTTCGGAATCTGACCGTTCTGCAGTGCGCGGCTGTTGGCGAGGTTGCTCATGGTGATGCCCATGCGGGGCTTGCCGACGAGCGTGCTGTCGGTGTTGCTATCCGCCTTGTTGTCGTCGCTGTTATCCAGCGCTTCGGGCGCGGTGAAGGTGATTTCGCCGGAAAGCACCTTGTTAATCAGGGGCTTAGCGGAGTTAATCGGGATGCACATGCCGATGCCCTCGACGGTGCTGCCGGAGTAGTACGAGCCGGTGTACTTCAGCGTCGGGATGCCCATCAGTTCGCCATTCACATTGAACATGCCGCCGCCGGAGTTGCCGGAGTTAATCGCGGCGTCCACCTGAATCATGGCGTTGGTGATGGTAGACTTGCGGCCGTACTTGTCGTAGGATTCGGACTCAATCGCACGGTTCAAGGCGCTGACGACGCCGACCGTCGTGGTCTTGGTGAAGCCCAGCGGGTTGCCGATGTTGATTGCCCAGTCGCCGACCTGCAGGGTGTCGCTGTCGCCCAGCGTGACCGCCGGCAGGTCAAGGCCCGTCGCGTACACAATGGCGATATCCAGCGATTCGTCATACGCAACAAGCGTCGCGGCGTACTCGTCGGTGTTGCCGCTGTCATCCGTCACGGTCACACGCAGGCTGCTTGCGTCCTCCACAACGTGGTAATTCGTCAGCACGAAGCCCTGACCGATAACCACGCCAGAGCCGGTAGCCGCCAGCTCCTCGCGCTCCTCAATCTGCTGATCATTGTTGCGGCCGTTGCCATAGCCAAAGCCATAGCCAAAATAGAAGTTGTTGCCATAGCTGCCATAACGCACGGTCTGATAGTTGCTCACGCCGACCACGCTGTTACGCACCTGCTGCACCGCCGCGGTGAACGGGCTGGTAACAACCGTCGTCGTCGAGTTCGCCGCCGTGACGGCTTCTGCCGCCGCCGACGTGTTCTGCGCCGCCATCGTCGCGCCCGCGCCAATCATCGCGCAGGTCAAGCCCAGTGCAATACAGCCCATCATTTTCCGGAATTTCATAACTGCTGTACCTCCTTCAGGTTCAAAAATCGAATTTCATGCCGCCGTTCGCATTTCCGGCGTCCAGTCAGTCTTTCCAACTGGCTATGTTCTTATTATATCCGCCTTTTTTGTCTTTGTCATGAACGATTTTTGAACATTCAGTGGAATTTCGTGAACTTTGCGTGATTGCAGGGGAAGATGAAACGGGATGAAGTCTCCCCTGCTCCTTCCGCGCGTTTATCCACAGTTCACTCACACAATACATAATCCATCAAAAACTCCCCTGCCCACATCACGTCGCCATCCAGCGTATTCTTCGCTTCTCCATCAAAGAAGAACCGCACCCGCCGCACCGGATACCGCTGCACCAGCGCACCCGTCAGCTGATACGCCATCATGCGCTGATTCAGCTTGCTTGCACGAATCGCATCCGCCATATGCGCCGAGAAATTCACCAGTACCGTATCGTCCACAATCGCGACGCCTAACACATCATCTTCCGACAGCCCCGCCGGGAAGCCCTCCGTCGCCAGCACAGCCGTCAGCAGTGCGCGCGGCGAGCAGACCTCTGATGCCGGGAGATTCAGCCTTCCTTGGCGCAGCTTTTCGCCGTTCGAGAGATAACAGACTGCTTCGTCAGTCAGCAAGCCGCCGAAATTCGCGCGCGTCATCATGCCGCCGGGCAGGACAATCGTACCGTGGATGGTGGAATACAGGCTGGTCAGCGCGGAATCACCGACGCGGTAGACAACCTGCTCCAGCGAGGGAATGTAGGACGTGAGCGTCATCGTCAGGGCAGCGAAGAAGCACACCGGGTCGATACCCGCGCCGGAAATTCTCTGAAGCGCATCGGGGACAAGGTTAATGGCGGCGGACTGGCGGCCGCTGGAGAGCGTCGTGACTTCCGGCGCCATCAGGAGCATCGTGCGCAGGTCGGGCATATCCGGGATGTTCGCGGCATCATTCGCCCCGGCGGAGAGCGCATCCAGCAGACCATAAACCAGCTGCTGGGCGTTCTGACCATCGAAGGAAAGCTGCCTGACTTCACAGGTGATGCCGCTGCCGCTTTTCAGGGGAAAATACAGCACGGCTGCGCTGCTCAGCGGGGTCTGCGCCGCAATGCCGCCCGCGCCCGTGCGCTGCGCGACGAGCTGCTCCCAGCGGGTGACGAGGTTCTCCCCTTCCGCGGAGGAAAGCGCCCCCAGGGGCAGCAGATTCTGCACATCCATCGCGACCGGATTGCCCGCAACGAGGATATTGACGAACCGCACATCCGGCAGCGCGCAGAGCGTGGTTGCGATAGACAGACACACCGTGTACAGCTCGTGGATGCCCATTTGCAGCGCAGCGGAGGACAGATTGACCGTGCAGACGTGTCCGGCAGTTGTGACGGCGCTCCCTTGCGCAAGCGACACGCTGCCATAGTCCTTCAGCGGCACGGCGCTCCCGTCGCCCTCCTCCTGCAAGAGCAGCTGCAGCACCGCTTCAGCGGGCATCTGGTCGTAGCGCAGCGCCGCCGTGCGCCAGAAGCAGAGCATCGTCTGCCCGTTTTTCGCGGGGAGGTAGAGGGCGACGTCGCGCTCATAATCCAAGCCGGTATCATCCGTCGGCGCGGCGTAGGGGGCAGATGGCGGCGGCAGCGTCTCGGCGGGCGCCAAGCTGCTTTCGCGGCTGCAAGAAGTAAGTGTCAGCAGCAGCGCCATCATCAGCGCCATCAAGCGAAACTTGCTTTTTTTCATGGCGTTTCCTCCACAATTGCGGTCAGCTGGCTCATGCTGATGCACCACAGTCCGCCCGTTTTCATCAGGTGGACGCTTCGCCCCGTAAACCTCTGCGATACGCCGTCCGATAATCTTGTTCCGCTGACAGTGAACACCGCCCGCGTGCTGGAGGAGCTGCCGCCGGAGAAGTCGAACGCGGTCAGCGCGGGATATTCCGTCCATTTGGATGCGAACGCTTCATATTCCATGCGCGCTTCGCCGGTATCCGGGTCGCTTTGCGCAAGATAGCGGTAGAGGCGGCGGATATCGCGCTGCTGGATGCAGGTCAGGATTGTCCGCATCGTGCCGGAAGCGGTCAGCAGCAGCGATTCATCCCGCCGAAGCGGATTAGCGAGCGCATCGTCCGCCGCGTTCAGCGTATAGTATTTTTGCCGCAGCCGCATGGAATCCGTCGTTTCGCCGCGCTGCTCCAAGAGAATGACGACCTGCTGGGCAGTCGTGTTTTCCGTCACCGTCGCGGCAATCGCCTGCATCGCCAGCCTCCGGCGGAGCGGTACTTCCTGCGCCCACGCCGTGTCCGACCGCCAGTTGCTCGGCTCGTCCGAATAGCCGTTCATCAGCTGATACGACAGGGTGACGAAGAGCATTTCGCCCTGCCGGGAGGTCGAAATCACGCGCGTACCCGCCGGGAACAATTCGCGCAGCGCGGGCGCATTCAGACTCGGCCCGTCCAGCAGCAGCCGCAGCAGCGCCGTCTCATACGGCTCATTCGGCAATCGCGAAACCGTCCGCCGCTCCGCCGCCAGCATTGGTTCGTCGCCATAGCGGTACCAGATGAGGGCGGATGTGTCTGTCGCTGCCGCATCGTCGCCATCCGCGCGGGGGATTTCGTCCTCCTGCGGCGCGGCGGTCACGGAGAGGGCTTCCATCGAATTGCCGGACGGTGCACAGGCCGTCAGCAGCATCAGCAGCATGAGCAGAAGCAAAGTCAGCCGAAGCCGCCTCATGCCTTTTCACCTCGCTTTGCATCCATCGGCAGGGTGACGGTGAACGTCGCGCCCTGCCCCGGCTGGGATGACACGCTGACCGTGCCGCCGTGCATCGCCGCCAACTGCCGGACGATGGAAAGCCCCAGTCCCGTTCCGCCCGTCGCGCGGGAACGCGCCTTATCGACGCGGTAGAAGCGCTCGAAAATGTGCTTCTGGTCTTCCTCCGGGATGCCGATGCCGTCGTCTGTGACGGCGAACAGCACGTTTGCGCCGCTTTGCGCAAGCCGCACGGCGATATGCCCGTTTTCCGGCGTGTACTTGATGGCATTGTCTGTCAGGTTGTAGAAGATCTGCATCAGCTTGCCTGAATCGCCGTCGAGGGTGATGCCGGGCGCAATGTCTGCGGTAAGCGTCTGTCCCTTCTGCTCAGCGGCGATTTGCAGTGTATGCACGGTTTCCTCCGTCAGTGCGGACAAATCTACTTTTGTCACGCGCAGGGGGGACGAGTGGCTGTCCATCTGCGTCAGCGTCAGCAGGTCGGTGATGATGCCGCTCAAGCGGTCGATTTCGTGGTTGATGTCCTGCATGAACTCCGTGCGCAGCTCCTGCGGCATATCCGGCTGATAGAGCATGTTTTCCAGCAGCAGCTTCATTGTCGCCAAGGGGGTTTTCAGTTCATGCGAGGCGTTGGCGACGAACTGACTGCGGCTCTTGTCGAGGTGCTCAATCTGCTCCGCCATCGCATTGTAGCTTTCCGCCAGCTCCTTGAGCTCGCCGGATGTGCGGACGTTCACGCGTGCGGACAGGTCGCCCTTGCCCATGCGGCGAATTGTCTGCGTCAGTGCCTTGACCGGGCGGGTGAGCATCCCCGACAGCATCAGGGCCGCCGCCATGGCCGCGCCCGCGATAATCAGGAACACTGTCATCAGCTGCTTCTCGACCGTTTCCAGCGCGGTTTGCAATTCATCCACCGGCAGAGACAGCACGAGTACGCCCAGCGTCTTGCCGCTGACCTCCATCACGGCAGACGCGACCGCCACATACGCCGCACCCGATTCCGAATCGACACGGTGAATGCCGAACGCGGATTTCTCCCCGTGCAGGAGGACGGCGACTGTCTCCGGAATACTGAGCCGCTGCCCGCTCCTTGCGCCGAAGGTATCCGCCTGCACCTTGCCGTCCATATCCACCGCCAGCAGCCGCCCGCCGAGTTCACCTGCCTGCGCGGTCAGGAGTTCGGACAGGCTATCCATCTGCGCCGACGCCAAAAAAGGCGCAGCCGACGAAGCCAGCTGCTCCAGAGAGCGGGTGGCCTGACGGGTGCGCTGCTGATATAAGGTGCTGCTGACCATACCGGTCAGGATAGATGCCATGATGGCGAAGGAAGCGCCGATGACCACCAGAAACGTGAGCATCAGCTTCCAGCGCAGCGACATTGCGCCGCGCACGAGCGCCGCAAGCGGCTTAGTCCTTGTCGGTGAAATAGTAGCCCACCTTCCATTTCGTGAAGATAAACTCCGGTTCATCGGGGTTGCGCTCAATCTTCTCGCGCAGGCGGCGGATGTGCACGTCCACCGTGCGCGCGTCGCCGGTATAATCGTCATATTTCCACACGGCTTCCAGCATCTCCTTGCGGGAGAACGGGCGGCCGCGGTTGGTGATGAACATTTGCAGGAGATCAAATTCCTTCGCGGTCAGGCGTACTTCCTCTCCGCCGAGGGTGACGGTGCGCTTGACGAGGTTGACCTCCATATCATGCACGCGGATGATTTTCTGCTCCTGCACGACGTGTCCCCCGGCGCGGCGCAGCACGGTGCGAATCCGCGCGCGCACCTCCAGAATGTTGAACGGTTTGGTCATGTAGTCGTCCGCGCCGTATTCCAGGCCGAGGATTTTGTCCATGTCCTCGCCCTTGGCGGTCAGCATGATAATCGGCACACTGGATGTTTCGCGGATGCGCTGACAAACGCTGAGTCCGTCCACCTTCGGCAGCATCACGTCCAGCAGCACAAGATCATACACCCCGGAAAAGAATTTGTCCAGCGCTTCCTGACCATCCACGGCGGTATCGGTTTCGTAGCCGTCCTGCTCAAGCGTATATTTCAAGCCCTTCAAAATAAGCGGCTCATCGTCCACCAGCAGAATGCGTTTTCCCATGATGGTTCACCTCTGTATAATTTGCCGCGAACGGCTGCTCGTTTATTGTACCCTGAATTGTGAAAAAAATCAAGTCAAATTGCAATCAAATTGTCATAGTTTTTGGAAAAAGGACACGAAAAAAACGCGGCAGACGGGAGAAAATGACTGTCTGCTGCGTTTCAGATGAGCGTGCCCTCACCCTGCCAATAATTCCGTTAATTGTTCCTCATACACCTTGAAGTCCGCCGCGTCCCAGTCCTCCGCAAGGGCGAACACCGCGTCCATCACGCAGTCCGCCATCTTGCCGCGATGCCCGCAGGCCTGCAGCAATGCAATCAAACGCGTTTTCGCCTGCCGCACATCCTCCGGCGCGTCGTCCAAGCGGCGCAAGTCGTAATCTGCGTTCTTCCCGCAGGGGCTTGCGCACGTCGCGCAGTTCGGGCTGACCTCAAACTTGTTGCGCTGAATCCGCTCGGTGAGGGCACTCAGCTGCTCCGGCGTCGCGGAAACAGCATCATCCGAGAGGTGCAATCCAGCGAGAATCAGGCCGGGCGTCGTCTTCGTCGGCGGGCGAGTCGTGCAAGTGCGCGCCAAGCCGATGACACTGCCCAGCAGCATCCGGCGAAGTGTCTGCAAATCCGCCATTACTTCTTGAATCCTTCCGGGAAAACGACCGTCAGCACCCACTTGAACGCTTCGGGCGCGGACACGGCGTGCGGCACGTTCGCGGGCATCACCAGCACTTCACCCGGATGCACAAGGTATTCCTTGCCATCCACGGTGAAGCAGCCTGTGCCCTCCAGCACCTGCACCATGGCGTCACCGGTGGATTCGTGGGTGCTGATTTCGGTGCCCTTGTCGAACGCGAACAGGGTGATGCTGACCGCCTTGTTCTGCGCAAGCGTACGGGAGACAATCTGCCCCGGCATGACGTTCACAAGCGCCGTCAGTGCCTGCACCTTTTGATGGTCGATATTGCTGATATACATGTTTTCCCTCCAATAATGTTCGTTGGGAGCTAAGGCACCACCGCACAATTCGGCGGCGCGTCTGGCGATGTCTTTTCCGCCATCTGCGGCATGCAAATTCCTCGATTTACCTCCAGTAAACCTTCGAAATTTGCATTTGCATCTGACGAAAAATCCATTCCCCAGCCGACCACCTCATTTGTGCGGTGTTACCTTAATTGCAGTATGCCACGAATGATTCGAAATTACAACAGCAGGTTACGCCTGCTTCGCCTTCCACGCCGTAAACGCATCCGCCAGCCGCGCAAATTCCGCCAGCGTCAGCTTTTCGCCGCGGATTCGCTCATCCAGCCCGGCAGTCTGCATCAGCGAGGCAGCGTCGGCGCGCTCCATGTGGAACGCGGCGCACAGACCGTTCGTCATCGTCTTGCGGCGAAGTGCGAACGCTGCCTGCGCCACGCGGAAGAAGTCAGCTTCATCCTGCACCTGTACCGCCGGCGTTTCCCGCCACGGCAGGACGATGAACGCGCTGTCCACCTTCGGCACGGGCGTAAAGCACTTTGCCGGTACATCCATGGCCAGATACGGGTCGCAGTAGAACTGGCTGCGAACGCTGAGCATCCCCCAGCCATCGTCGCCGGGCTGCGCCAGCACCTTGTCCGCCACTTCCTTCTGCACCATCAGCGCCATCCGCCGAATCGGAATCGGGCTGGCAAGCAGCATGGTCAGGAGCGGGGTGGTAATATAATATGGGATATTCGCGACGACAGAGAGCGGCTTGCGCAGGTCTTTCGTCATGTCGGCGAGGTTGAGCGTCATCACGTCGCCCTGCACGAGGGTGAAATTATCGCGTTCAGCGAGGAACGCCGTCAGCAGCGGAATCAGGCGTTCATCCAGCTCGATGGAGAGGACATGGTGTGCCGCATCACAGAGGTATTTGGTCATACTGCCCGCGCCGGGGCCGATTTCCAGCACATCATCGTCCTTGGTGATTTCGCTGGATGCCACCAGCGCGGCGAGAAGATCCTCGTCATAAATAAAGTTCTGCCCCAAGCCCTGCTTGTAGCGGAGATTGCTGTCGTGAATGCGTTCCTTGGTCTTGCTCATGCGATGCTCCTTCCGGATGGATAAATCCGCTGACATTATACCATAGGGCGTTTACGGAAAGCAAGAGGGAAGATTTTGCGTTCACGCTGCTTGATTTTTATCGTTGCAGAAGGTTTCGCCTCTGCGGATGCGACAAGAGGGCAATGAAAACAGACGAAGTCTGCGGTCGCCCCCTTGACCCCTTCGCATTGCACACCCCCATGTTTTTTTGGATATTGTTGCAGAACCGACCTCATCCGCCTACGGCACCTTTCCCAGAGGGGAAGGTTTGGGGACGCGCGACATCCTTATACTATTTCCAGATAAAAATGCACCAAGATGCGCCGCGAATTTTTCATTCTGGCTAACGTGAATGAAACGCAGCGTAGCAGCGCTACGCTAAGTGGAATGAGCGGACGCCAGAAAGGAAAAGGCGCAAGCAGATGGTGCAGTTGAATCTGGAAATAGTATTACCTCCCCCCTTCCACGCAAAAAGGAAGTCCGCCCACATTGAACGAACTTCCTCTTGTATTACTTCACACTGTTCACCAGCGCGACGCAGGCTTCGTGAACCTTCTGCGCGGCAGCGGCGCTGATCGCGGTGGCGTTGTCGGGGTCAGCCTTCAGCTGATTGTAGACTTCGTAGCATTCAGCCTGCAAATCCGCCAGCGTCGTTTCAACCTGCGCCTTTTCTTCGTCCGTCAGTGCGCCGAACTCGTAAAGGTTGGACAGCGCGTCCATCGTCCAGTAGACGGAATCCGCCCAGTTCTCCGGCAGGACGCAGAAGCCTTCCACCTTCACACGCTCGCCGTTCTCGTTCCGCTTGTTCTTCGTCGTTGCGTAGTACACGCCGCTTTCCGGCTGCGCTTCCACAAAATCTGCCGCTGCGGTGCTGAGCTGATAGCCAGCATAGGTATCCGTGGTCAGCATCGGGTAATACGGCACGAAGACGCTCAGTGCCGCGTCGTCCATCGCGACCCATTCCACGGTGTCGGTGATGCTGTCCTCCTTGGCGACCTGGAAGATGTGCGTTTCAAGGTTGCGCGTCGAGCCGATGCCCGCAATGTGATAGTAGCCGACAACATCCGCGATGCTCCATGCATGGTCAAGCGTGATATTGGTATACATCGGCACGATGCTGCCATCCGCGACGTTGGAAATGGCGAAATCCGCATAAGCGGGTTCTTCCTTGGCGGTTGCGGCGTTGAAGTACTTCAGCGCGTTCACCATACGGGAGCCGACGCCCTGATCCGCATTGTAGGAAGCGGCATAGTCGATGGTGTTGGCTTCCTTGTCGCCGACATAAGAGCCAGCCTGTTCCGCCACAGCAATCAGGTTCGCGGAGGCCATCACGTTCTCGGTATCATCGAGGTCAATCAGACCAATCACCGACATATTCGGCTGCGAAAACGCCATCGTCGAGGTCAGCTTGACGGCAACATACTGCGTACCGGAAGCGTTTTCGACGTACCACACTTCCTTGTCGTCCGCAATGAAGATGCCGGAGCCGCCCGCCGCGCCGACAGAATCGTAAATGCTCAGCAGCAGTTCGACTGCTTCCTTCGCCGTCGCGGATTCGCTCAGCAGCACAGTCGTGATTTCGGCCTCTTCAATGCCCTCGTCCGTGTACGGATCAACTTCATACAGCGCATCGGAGCAGCCGATGGTTTCGGTCGCGCTCACGCTTACGCCCATGCTGTTCGTTCCGCCTGCCTCATAGGGCGTATGTGCATGGGTCTGACCGCAGTCCGGGCAGACGCCATCCTTCGCCGCGCCGTTATCATCGCGGAACGCCGTGTAGGCGTAGCTGTCCTTGGTAAAGGTGTAGGTGAAGCCGTAGCAGCCGTTGTACACCTCGCCGGCGGTATGGACGCCAGCGGGAATCGCGTAGAACAGCTTGTTGTAGCTGTTGGAAATATCCTCCGAGCGGGCGAACATCGTCGTGCCGTCCGCGGTGAGGTCGGAACCAACATAAACAGCGGTGCAGGCAAGCGCATTGACCGACGTCAAGCAGAGTGCCAGCGCCAGGAAAAGCGGGAAAAGTTTCTTTGCATTCAGGTGAGCCATGATTGCCACCATCCTTCCTTGTGTTTGACGGAAGGCATTATACTGCATATTTATTAGTTTGTCAAGCGATTTTATGAATAAATATACTGATTCCGCGATAAAAATTCGCGCATGGTGAATATGGCAGAAAAGTGGACAAATCAGCAGGAGATTTTCATCTGCGTGGCGAATCTTACCAGCAGAAAAGCGGTATATCGCCGCAAAGAGGAGGAGAATCCCCATGAAACGAATGCTGTCTATCCTGCTGATGCTCATGCTTGTGCCGTGCGCGGCGCTGGCTGAGGAGGACGACGAACCCGTGACCCCGATGTACGAGCTGACGATGGCGCACGGCTTCCGCTTCGGCGGCGCGCTGTCCTACATGCAGCTATGGGACGCGAACTACCTGAATTTCCTGAAAACGCACTGCAACAGCATCACGGCGACGAACGAGATGAAGGCGTACTCTCTGCTTGACCAGAGCAAAAGCCGCGTCAGCAGCGACGGGATGCCGCGCATGAATTTTAGCGCGGCGGACAAGATGGTCGCTTGGGCGCAGGAGAACGGCCTCGGCGTGCGCGGGCATGTGCTGGTGTGGGATGCCTATATGACGCCGTGGTTTTTCCACGAGCAGTACGACGCAGGCAAGCCGCTTGTCAGCCGGGAGGTGATGCTCCAGCGACTGGAGAGCTACATCACGCAGGTCATCACCCACTTTGAAGAGAAATTTCCCGGCGTGGTGTACTGCTGGGACGTGGTGAATGAAGCCGTCGGCGAAGGCAGCGAGTTCGATCCGACCGACCCGCGGCACATCCGCACCACCCGCAGCGGCGTGAGCAACGTGTTCTATGACACCATCGGCAGCGACTATGTGGAATATGCATTCCTCTATGCGCGCAACACGGTGGATGCGCTTGGGGCGGACATCCGTCTGTTCTACAACGACTACAACACGTTCTACGCCGAAAAACGGGATGCCATTATCGCCCTGACACGGAGCATCAACAGCTTCGCGGTGGATGCGGACGGGAATCCGCGCAAGCTCTGCGACGGCGTTGGGATGCAGGGGTACATCGGCGGCTACGGCACGCAGGCGGGCTGCATGAATGTGAATGACCTTGCGCTCATCAGCACCGCCATCAAAACCTATGCGGCGGAAGGGCTGGAGGTGCAGCTGACGGAAATGGCGGTGCGCAACTTTGACGCGGCGAAAGTCGAAGAGCACGCGGATTTCTACGTTCGTCTCTTCAAGGTTCTCTGCGCCGTGAACCGCGGCGACACGCAGCCGCTGACGGGCGTATCCGTCTGGGGCATGTTCGATTTCCCGAACGACCAGCCGACTTCCTACACCTACAAGATGAACGGCACGCACAGCGGGCTGCTGAACGAGAAGGGAATCCCGAAAGATGTTTTCTGGCAGATTGAAGCAATGTTGAAGGAGTGAACGACCCAGAGGCTCTGCCTCTGGACTCCGGCAGGGCTCTGCCCTGCACCTGCGAAGGGTCTTCGACCCTCTCGACACCCTTCTCGCGATTGAGTTGGTGACTTCTGCATACAGTGTCCGCGTGTTTATACAGGGGTTTCGCCTCTGCGGAGGCGACCAGAGGGCTTTGCGGTCGCCCTCTGGACTGCTTCGCATCCCCATCTAAGTTTATTGGTTGTTATCGCAGCTTTTTAGTTAGTGTACCTTTCGTTTTCCACAAGCAGCAATACAGCCAAGAAACATGAAACCCCAAAAGTGGCGGCGCCGAAGGTTTCCAAAGGGCGACCGCAGACATTCGTCTGTTTTCATGCCCTTTGGTCGCCTCTGCAGAGGCGATTTCCCCCCGCACCATGAAAAATCAAGCCACATAAAAAATTCCCCCTCGCCTGTATTAACACAGCACGAGGGGGAATATACATATTGATGCAATCACTTGTTGTCCACAATGATTTCCTTCAAATCATTCACCACGCTCGCCATCGACGGGTCGTTCTTGATGGCGTTGGCAATCTGGTTGCAGCCATGCAGCACCGTCGTGTGGTCGCGGTTGCCGAACACCTGCCCAATCTGCGGCAGGGAGAGGTTCGTCAGGTCGCGCGTGATGTACATCGCAATTTGGCGCGGAACAGCAATTTCGCGGCGGCGCGTGGGGCGAATCAGGTCATCCACCGTGATGGAGTAGTAGTTCGCCACCGCCTGCATGATAACCTGCGCCGTCACTTCCTTGCGCACCTTCTTGGCGAAAATGTCGTGCAGCGCCTCCTCGCACAGCTGCACGGTAATCGGGCGATTCGTCAGCTGCGCATAGGCGACAAGGCGGGTCAGGCTGCCTTCCAGTTCACGGATGTTGGATTCGACGCGCGTCGCAATGGCCTCGTACACGTCCTCATCCATCGTGATGTTTTCCTGCCGTGCCTTTTCGCGCAGGATGGCGATTCGTGTTTCCACGTCCGGTTTCTTGATATCGCAGGTCAGCCCCCACGCAAAGCGGCTCTTCAGGCGATCCTCAAGGCGGGCAATTTCCTGCGGCGGACGGTCGGATGTGAGGATAATCTGCTTTCCGGCGGTATGCAGGGTATTGAAGGTGTGGAAGAATTCTTCCTGCGTGGATTCTTTGCCGGCGATGAACTGAATATCGTCCACCATCAGCACATCAACGCTGCGGAAGCGGTTTCGGAACTGAATGTTCCGCCCCTGCTGGATAGCGGAAATCAACTCGTTGGTGAAGGTTTCACCGGGGATATAGAGGATGCGTTTGCTGGGGTCATGCTCGCGGATGAAGTTGCCGACAGCGTGCATGAGGTGTGTTTTGCCAAGGCCTACACCGCCGTAGATAAACAGCGGGTTGTAGGAATGAGCCGGGTCAGTGGCGACGGACAGCGCGGCGGCATGGGCAAAACGGTTGCCGCTGCCGACGACGAACGTCTCGAAGGTGTACTTCGGGTTCAGGGCGACCGAGCTTTCCAGCACTGTCTCCTGCTCCTCCACCGCCTTCTGCTTCAGCTGCGGACGCGCCTCGATTTCCTCCTGCGTCAGGATTTCCACATCCATCTGATGGCCCGCCACCTGGCTGAGCGCGCGGACAATCGTCGAATACCATTGGTTGGTAATCAGCAGCTTCAGATTGTCCATCACCACGCGAAGCACAAGCGTATCGCCGTCAAGCAGCGCCGGAACGAGGTTGTTGCTGCCCAGCAGAGAATTGTACACTACGGCGTTGACTTCCGCGCGAAGCACCTCGCGTGTCTTTGACCACAGCTCTTCCATGTCCATCAGGGGATTCCTCCGTATTCTTTGCGCGGACGCATTGTCCGACCGGCTTTTTTGTCCGCGTTGGGGACGCAAGGGGGGCGAAAAAGGCGCACGACCGACCTGCGGCCGTGAGCCTGTGATGCTTTTGCATTCATGTCCATTCGCATCCTTTTGTATCATACCACAGGTTCGCCAAAATCGCAAGCATTCCGATTCCGTCATTTTTGTGCATGACCCATGCCGTTTTGCAGCCCGGCGGAACAAAATCTTGTGGAAAGAAGCTATGTTCTCCACAAGTTCCTGTGGATAATTTCATGCAGCGGCGAATTTTATGCTGAATCCTGCATATTTTTCTGGGAATTACCGCCCGAAAAAAAGTGCAAAAAAAGTTTGGAAACAAGGGATTTTGCCTTTGGATGTCGAAATGAAAAGGGCGGGGATTCTGCATCTCCCCCAAAGGAGGACAGGCTATGGCAATTGCAATTCCGCTTGACCGGGTGCAGCAGGTGCTGGCGATGCGAATCGGGACAGCGCTGGCGCATTCCGGGGTCGGGACACATGCGGCAGAACGGCTGCGGCACTACCGCGTGAGCGACGACCTTTCCGCCTTGTGCGAAGCGCTTCGCGACGGCTTGTTCCGCGATTTATACGCCATTCTCGGCCCGCAGATGCGCGTTTCCATGCCGGACGGACGAACCCGCCGTTTCCGCATGGAGGAGTTTCCCCTGCTGGCGGATGAGCTGCTTGCCGTCCTCTTTGAATCCCTCGGCACAACCGGAATGCCGAAGGACACGCTGATGGCGTTCGCCATGACATCCGGCAGCCTGTGCGCTATGCGGACGCTGATGCAATTTTACCCGCTGTCATCGGCGGAAAAAGCGCTGATGGAGCGAATCCTTCGGGAAAATGCGCCGCAGGCAGCCGCTGCATCCCCCAATCAACCACTGTTTTAGGAAGGAATCATCATCACATGAAAACCAAAAAGCTGCTTGCAGCCCTTTTGACGCTGCTCATCTTCCTCTCCCCCACCTTCGCCTCGGCGGAAACCGTCGTCACGTCGTTCTATCCCATCTACCTCTTCGCCCTCAACCTCACGCAGGGCATCGACGGCATCACCATCCGCAACCTCGCCGCGCCGAACACCGGCTGCCTGCATGATTATCAGCTTTCCACCGGCGATATGAAGGTACTGAACAAGGCGGATGTATTCCTCATCAACGGCGCGGGCATGGAAAGCTACCTCACCCGCGTGATGGACACGTTCCCGAAGCTGCCCGTGGTGGATGCGTCCACCGGCATCACGCTGCTGACCGAGGACGGCATGGACGAGTATGTGGACGACCATGACCATGACCACGAGGAGGAAGACGCCGACGACCACGGGCATCACCACGCGGGCGAAGCGAACGCCCATATCTGGCTTGATGCGCAGAACGCCATCCAGATGGTGGACAATCTGGCAGACGGGCTTATCAGCGCCATGCCGCAGTACGAAGCGCAGATTGGGCAAAACCGCGCGGATTATGTGTCGCGCTTGACGGCGCTGGATGAGGAGCTGAAAGCCACCCTTGCAGCCGTGCCGAACAAGAACATCGTCACCTTCCACGAGGCATTCCCGTATTTTGCGCGGGCGTATGGCTTGACAGTCGCCGCCGTCGTCAACCACGAGCCGGGCGACGCGCTGTCCCCCGCACAATTGGCGGAGCTGGTGCGCACTATCCGTGAGCTGAACAATCCGCCGCTGTTCACCGAGCCGCAGTACGACGATATGGCGGCGCAGACGATTTCCCGCGAGACGGGCGCGCCGATTTACACGCTTGACCCCGTTGTGACCGGCCCGGAAACCGACGTGCCGCTGACCTACTATGAGGATCGGATGCGCGAGAACATGCAGACGCTCTTGGTCGCGCTGACCCCTGCGGAAGGAGAATAACCATGCACTTTCTGATTGTGAACGATGACGGCATCAACAGCCCGTTTCTGCCGATTCTGACGCAGGCGGTCAAGCGTGCCGGGCATCGGGTGACGGTCTGCGTGCCAGCGACGCAGCAGAGCGCAAAGGCACATGCATTCAGCATCGAGCAGCCGATTCTGGCGGAGAAGCGCGAAGTGCCCGATGCGGATGAAGCGTGGGCAATTTTCGGTACGCCGGTGGACAGCTGCCGCATCGGAGCAATGAACCTTGCGCCGGACGCGGACGCCGTCATCAGCGGCATCAATTTGGGCTACAACGTCGGCATGTCGGTGTATGTGTCCGGAACCGTCGGCGCGGCGCGGGAAGCGACATTCCTGCGCAAGCCGGGCATTGCCGTATCCGCCGAGAAGCAGACGCCGCACGACACGCTGGCGTACCTGTCCGACTGGGCCGTAGAGATGGCGGAGAAGCTGGTCACGCGCGGCGCGCCGGAACTGACGGTGTGCAACCTGAACGCGCCGCCGATTCCCCGTGCGGAGCTGAAAAGTCAGGTGCTGTGCCCGCTGAACCGCGCCGGCTACCGCGACAGCTACGAGCAGCGCATCAGTCCGCGCAAGCAGACGTACTTCTGGCTCTCCCCAATGAAGCAGGATCCACCGCTGCCGGGCAGTGACCAAGCGTACCTCGATGCTGGGCATCCGACGTGCACGTTCCTGACGATTGACGGGCAGTCGCAGGAAGAATTTGCGGACTGGCTGAAATAATATCATGACAATTGAAACCCCATACAGGGCATTTGCGCACCCTGTATGGGGTTTTAATTGGTTCTTCACGGAATCTTGGGGGAAGAGCAACTTGGGGGCGCGTCTGCGGACGCGCAAAGTTAGGGGCAGGGACGCTGCGCTGCCTGCACCTTTGTTGGCGGCTTCCTTGGAATTGGTCGGACGCGGAACAGTTGGGGCGTTGCCCCAAACCCCACAAGGGACGCTGTCCCTTGACCCTGCAAGGGGCAGACGAAAAGGGACGAA